>Ga0214921_10006003_pt1 | contig 16860 bp, 22 predicted proteins | sample LL1505_MetaG_FD_177992 | JGI IMG/M metagenome (GOLD analysis project Ga0214921, IMG submission 177992) | Freshwater microbial communities from Lake Lanier, Atlanta, Georgia, United States - LL-1505 | ecosystem: Environmental > Aquatic > Freshwater > Lake | place: USA: Georgia | collected...
CGGTAAGAAACCTAAGCAGGTTAAAGCCAATAGTGATGAGAATGGCAAAGTAATCTGCGCCCTATTTAGCTGACTTACATATGTGGGTGGTGAGGGACTCGAACCCCCGACCCGGTGATTAAGAGTTAGCCGAAAGGGCTCTCTAAACGTGGTTATGAAGTTGTTATCGCACAATTTACATGAGGGGACTGTCAATAACCACCCTTATTTGAAATCCAAGTGACTGACTGGTTACTCACCGTGAAGACTCTTATGAGACATCAAGGAGAACTAGGCTTGCCCAAGATTGCTAGTTCGAACACTCGCAATAGGCGGATGTCTAAGAATGTGTTAGGTGTTGTGAGCTCACGCTCAAAGCCACCAAACAGCCCTTACTCAACGCGCTTTAACTCGCTCAGTAAGTCACCATGCTCTACAACCTGTCCTTCAAAGTCAAGTATTGCTGACAAAAATGGATTTTCAATGACCTTCTTGAAAAGTTTTACATTCACCGTAAAGTATCCGTATGACTAGAGAAGCTGCGCAGCCAATCCCAAAAGGCATCGTTAATGCACGAGGATTGATTAATGAACTAGCCGGTGATGCCCGAATTCGAATTGGAACAACAAATCCTTTCTGGAAAGAGACAAGTATTTCTTGCAGTCCGTTTATCGGTGCAATTACTTGTTCAAAAGAAAACGTAGAAATATTATTCCGGATAACAGTTGGAAGAGTTTTTGATTCAAGCGTAGGTCAGGAAGTAATTGAAGACCTTCCTTTTCCTGTGAACTACAGCTACTCACTAGAGCCCGAGCCACTTCTCGAAATCTTTGGGGAAATGGCTGTAACTCCAAATACAAAGAAGCCTGAGGTTGTAAATTTTCTGAGTAATACTTTAATGCAAGCATTGATGGCTACACAGGCATTGATGGTTACTGACAGTTTCACTCAAGAAACTACCAAAATTCTAAGTGCGGAAAAACTACCTAAGGCAAATAGTTTGTGGGACTTTGGTGGACTGGTAGAAGAAATACTTCAGTAAGAACTAAATTGAAACCGCATCAATGATTTTATCGAAATATCCTGGATAGTTATTAGGTGAAATAGATGCGTTAATTGATTTCGGACGATAAACTCGGTTATAACTTGCGAGTTCTGGAATGTGTTCAGTCCAAACTCTTGCCGAACGAGCTAGTAAAATTACAGCTCCACGAGCAATTCCATCCCGAACTATTTGATAAGTAAATTCTTGTGTCGGTGGCATAACTCTAGGAACCTTCCATTTCACTGAGTGATATGGGGCTAATTCACAGGTGACTAAGTTATTGGCTACTGCCTTACGGTTTGTGGCATCAAGAAGCCACTTGTACTTACTTTCAAACCATTCAGCCCCCTCGGCTCCTCGAAGTTCTGGGTCGAAATGAAAGTGTGGGAACTCAGAATTAGTCTGGTTCAGATTCTTTATGGACTTTTCCATAACTTTACCGTGATTTTTTTGTTCGACCCTATTCAAGTTTCCTTCGGTTGCGCCAGGATTTGCGTATAGCACCAACAAATTACCTTCCAAGTTTCCAATCCAAGGCTCAGGTGCCAGGTGTAGTAAGAACTGGTATTCCGGCTTCGAAGTTTGATTGTGCCGACTTACTGAAATTGCATCCAATGGGTGGACCATTTCGTTTGAATACTTAAAACCGACCCACGGATTATCCAGTCTCATTTTGTTAGGTTAGGGAAGAGTGGCTAGAAAGTAAAGTAACGCAGGGACATATCCCACTGATAAGCCATCAGCGGGTCATTCATTACTTGCTATTGACATAGTGCGTAAGCTTTCACAATGGACCCAAGACCTGAACTAGTTAATCACTACACAAGTGGTTCAAATATCTATGAAATTCCGGTTTTCCAAAGAAACTATGAGTGGGAAGAAGAGAAATGGTTTTATCTTTGGAATGATATAAAAGAACTTTATAACTCTGCTGTTTACAATATGAGTAAAGATTCAAACTTAACCATCGAGAATGCTCTTCAAAAGCGAACACACTTCATTGGGACTATTTTAAGTAGGGCGATTTCTCCTTTGGGAGGAGGACTCGGTCATAGATATACCGTGATTGACGGTCAACAAAGATTAATCACGCTGTTCATTTTGCTTGCTGCAATTAGAGATGAAGAAGTCGGGGAGTTTAATAAGATACCTGAAGAAGACACACTCTCTTATGCCAGAGGAAAAAACAAATATCAAAGATTTACAGTCAATCGAGTTGACACAAAGATATTCAAGAAAATAATTGAAGGAAGTTGTAAAAACGGACTCACTGCTTCGGATAGTGAATCCCTTTTAGGAAAAGCATATATGTTTTATCGGTATCAACTTAAGTTGGGAGTTGACTTCAAAACTTCGACCGAGGATGAAATTAGTGAAGTAAAGCCACCAAAGTCAAGCAAGAAGAAAGATGCGCCTCAGGCCGGGGACTTTCTAAAATATTGGCCTTCATTATCTGAGTCTAAGAAATTTAATTTAGAGCTTTTGCAAAACTGCATTAATTATGGACTGTCTATTCTGGAAATTATCCTCGAAGAGGATGATGAAGATGATGCAATTATTTTTGAAACTATTAATGCCAAGAGTACGCCTTTGGAAAAGTTTGACTTGATTAGAAATAGTTTCTTCTTAAGATTAGGTGAGAAAGCAGAGTCTTTCTTCGAGGAGGAATGGACGGGCTTTCAAAACAAGCTCGAGAGTTTTAGAAAACCGAACAACAAGCCAGTGGCAAAAGACCAATTTGTTTACGATTATCTAGTTTTTCAGGGTGTTGAGAAGGTCTCTGCGACTCGACTGTATAACAAGTGGACAACATTTGTCTCTCGAGAAATGGGAAGAACGGGTGGCGATAAAGAGGGAGAATATTTCCTAGAGAATGTTGCACGCCCAATGCTTAATGCAGCTTTACTTTATCCATCAAGTTGGGGAGCATCATCAGCCGTCTCTTATGAAGACTTTAGAAAGTCTTTGCCACCAGATGTAACGAAGCTAATAAATGAAATTATCTCCGTAACTTCAGGACCTACAGTCCCATTGCATATGTTAGGTCTTAATGCGTGGCTCACTGAGGAAATGAGTAGTGATGATTTAGTTGTTTGGTTTAAGAAGATTCAGGGAATGATTCTTCGACTCGTGCTTTCTGGCGAAGGTCCTACAAATGTTCGGGCTAGCGTACTCGCAACTGCCCCAAAAATGTCACGTGATGTAAGTGTTAAGAATTTAGAAGTTGTATTACGTGAGTCTTTCAGACAACCAGACAATGCGAAACTAAAGAATTTGATTCAAACGAGTCAGTTTGCAACGGATGCAAATGCCGCTGCAGTAGGAATTATTCTCAGAGGAATAGAACGTCAAATCAGAAATACTTCAGCCCACCCGCTGCAAGCTGGGGCTGGTCCTACGGACTGGCAAATCGAACATATTTACCCACAATCTGAAAACGGTCCTGGTTCTGAGTGGATGAAATATTTGGAGAGTAATAACTTAAAACGCGAGAACTACGAACAGTTGAAGCATACTTTGGGTAATGTCACATTTTTAACTGGTACCGATAACAAGACCGCATCAAGAAAATCGTTTTCAGAGAAAAAGGATATATTCAGAAAAAACCATCTCGGCGTCAATGAAGATTTAGAATTAGTAACTGAATGGAAGCCAAAAAACATTCAGGATAGAAGCACTCTACTATTGTCGTATTTTATTGAAGAATGGCCTGAGTAGAAATTCAGTTATATGAGCGCTGTTTGACCTACTGACTAAGTATCAGTGGGCGATTTGTCAGAGGTAGGTCCTAGATTCAAGGCATGAAGCAATGTCCAGAGTGCGGCTCACAAACGGGCCTGAGGGAAATTATTTACGGTCTACCGGACAAACCATTTGATGATGAGCTGTATGAGACAGGTGGTTGTTGCATATCTGAGAAAGACCCTACGCGCATTTGTCGTGATTGTGGCTGGGAAGGCGAGTTCGTGAACAATCTTGAGCGTTTGACCCCAGGTTATTAAATTCGATGATTCCTCCTATCTATGTAGTCCCTCCAAAATTTTCTGTTATATAAGAACATCAAGGAAAACTAGGCTTGCCCAAGATTGCTAGTTCGAACACTCACAATAGGCAGATGCCCAAGAGTTCTCCCTGATGCCGTCTTAAATGTAGGCCTAAATAACAGTGACCCAAATAGGGATATCCCAACACTTCTAGTTAAATGTCAGTGAAGAGGGGGAGAATAGGCATATGGCGAAAGTGGACCCTTCAGCGGCTGCGGAATTAATGTTGAAGTCTGGGTACAAGCCATTAGAGCCATATAAAAAGTCTCACGATAAATGGAAATGTTTGCATATTTCCTGTGGTGAGATTGTTTATCCCACCTATCACAACATATCTCAGGGTCAAGGTGGTTGCTTTTCTTGTGGGCGCCAAGTCACAGGAGATAAAAGGCGAACATCCGATTCGATAGCAATTAAAATATTTCTAAGAGCTAATTTACAACCATTAGTGCCTTTCAAAGATGTCAATAGGCCTTGGAAAAGTAAATGCCTATCTTGTGGAAAAACCGTTAGCCCAACTTTAACAAACATTAAAAGCGGTCAAAATGGATGTGGCTTCTGTTCAGGTCAATTCGTAAGCCCAGATACGGCGATAAGTGATATGAAGTCAGCAAATCTGCTTCCCCTTGTTGAATATTCAAAGTCGCACAATAAGTGGAAGTCTAAATGTCTTCTATGCGGGAAAATTGTTTTCCCTACTTATAACTCGATACAGCAAGGTAATGGTGGATGTAAATACTGTGCGAAGAAATTTGTTGAAGTAGAGCAAGCAACGGAGTTGATGCGAAGCAATGGATTGAGACCATTGGAGGCTTTTAAAAGAGCAGATACTAAATGGAAATGCGAGTGCCTAGTCTGCGGGAAAATTGTTACTCCTACATATTCAAGCATTCGAATTGGAAACGGAGGATGTAAACATTGTGCTGGCTTAGTAATTGAATCCGATGAAGCTATAGCACTTATGGAGAGTGTTAATTTGAAACCTTTAGTTCCCTTTAAAAATGGTAAGTCAAAATGGAAGTGCGAATGCCTAATTTGTGGCAGGGTTGTTTATCAAAGTTATAGTCGAATGAAAGTAGGTGATGGTCCCTGCGGGTATTGTGCTGGAAAAGTTGTAGACGTAGAAGATGCAATAGCTACGATGCAGAGCGCTGGACTTAAACCTCTTGAACCATACCCTGGTGCTTTAGATAGATGGCAAAGTGAATGTCAAAGATGCGGAAAAATTGTTTATCCTCGATATAGCGGGATAAAAAAAGGTCAAGGTGGCTGCAGATTTTGTGCACAAATTGGAATTGATTACACAGGTCCAGGGTTCATCTATTTGATGACACATCAGCATTTGCAATCACACAAAATTGGCATAGGAAGTTCAAGGCGCTCGAGAGAAAGAGATAGAGTTACAGAGCATCAAAAGTTTGGATGGAAACTTCATTCTCGTAAAGATTTTGAAACAGCTGATGACGCTTTCCAGGTTGAGCAAAAAGTTCTCTATTGGTTAAGACAGGAGAAGCATCTCGCAATTTACTTGTCAGAATCTGAGATGCCCCAAGGTGGTTACACCGAGACTGTGGATGCATCCGAAATCGAACTGGTCACAATCTGGGCAAAGGTAGAGGAGTTGAGTAAGGTAAAGAGATGAAGTCCAAATTGTTGGTGATGATATTGGCCTCCCAATTACTGTTTCTACCAGTGAGTTCCTGGGCGGGAAACTCTGTCTCAAATGTGCCTACGGCTGAGCTGCCGACAGTTGCGACGTCAAATGTTTCAACTTTAGGGAATCCGAGTTCAGCTCCAGACGACGTAACTTTACTAGCTCCAAAAATTACAAAGTCAGTTGTGACGATTCTTTGTGGAAATAAACAAGGCACAGCATGGGCCATAAATGTAGAACTTACTACTGAGCAGAAAAGCAAAGGCTTCAAAAGCTACCTAATTACTAACCATCATGTTATTGCTGACTGTACTCAAAACACGGCTGTGACTTTGATTCTTTCCGATAAGAGTAGGCAGCAAGGCTCCGTGTATACCTGGGATGAGACAACTGATTTGGCAGGGATTTTGACCACTGCAGATTTGCCAACTCTGAACTGGCAAGGCTCATTACCTTTGCAGGGTTATTGGGTGGGGGTAATTGGAAGCCCTCTAGGTTTTGCTGGGATTTTAACGACAGGAATTGTTTCCAGTGTAGATATTGGAACTCTTGTTGGAACTTTAACCGCACCAATTAATCCCGGAAACTCAGGCGGTCCTGTTTTTGATAGAAGTGGCAGAGTTATCGGAATAGCAACCGCAAAGTACATTAACGCTGAAGGGTTTGGAATATTCAACGGCACTCCACTTCTTTGTAAAACAATCATAAATTGCCCGAGTGGCTCAAACGTCTGGTACGGACAAACTAGAGGCACTGCAATTTTTGCCACTAACCCATATTTATTGAATCAAAATGCAGTTGTATTTTCTGAATTGACAGCAAGTACGAATATGGGAGTGCTCTATTGTTATACATCTCCAGCCTTGACAGATGAAATGATTGATTCGGGCAAGATAACTGGTACCTATTGGCGAATTACAGACATAACAGCGGCGACTGTATTAGATACCTATCTGATGCCAATTCAAAAAGCTTCCTCCGATTTTACTGAAAATGAAAAAGGGCCCAATGGCGCTAAACAGAGCCTGAAAACCTCAGCTGGTGCACGTTTCTATGCATATACACTGAGCAACCAGGTCAAGGGGCATGAGTACGAATGTGCAATTTCAATAGTTGCTAAGGGAACTGTTGGCGAGTTCACGACTACAGTAAAAACTGCACAGGTATCAGGGAACAATTACAACGCCGTTGCAGAGGTTAAGCCAACACCCACACCGACTCCCACGGTTGAGGCTAAGAAAACACAGACTATTCTGAATTGGAATTTAAAGTCAGAGTTAAGTTTGATTAATCAGCGTGCACCCTTCGTGATTAATGCGACATCAGGATTACCCGTTTTGGTCACTTCAAATAGTCCAAGTATTTGCTTAGTCTCTGGGGGTGAACTAGTGCTTGTTAAGGCCGGTCGCTGCGTTGTCACTGCTACCCAATCTGGTAATTCAGAATATCTTCCAGCAGAGCAAAGAGTTTTCGTTACTGACCTGAATCTTGGCAAAAATACAACAATCACGTGCGTTAAAGGCAAACTTACAAAAAAAGTTACAGCGGTAAAACCAGTGTGCCCAGCGGGATACAAGAAGAAGTGAAAAGATTACTTCTGTCTCTGTCGATTATTTTTGCACTGCTTGCCCCCTCTGATATTGCAAAAGCAGAAGGTGAAATTCTGTTAAGAACATCTGCCGAACACATTGGTGGCTATGACCGAAGTCTTTTTAAGCACTGGATTGATGCCGATAAGAACGGATGTGACACTCGTAAAGAAGTTCTAATCACTGAGGCGGTTGTTAAGCCTAAGAAAGGCGCAAAGTGCAGTCTTACCGGCGGTAAATGGATTAGTGCTTATGATGGAATCTCCTACACGAAAGATACAAGCCTAGATATTGACCATGTTGTTCCTCTTGCAGAAGCATGGCGTTCAGGCGCGTGGGCTTGGACAGCTCAACAAAGACAAGATTTCGCCAATGACCTAACGGATTCAAGGGTTTTGATAGCAGTAACAGCGAGTGCAAATCGCTCTAAAGGCGACCAGGATGTAAAAACTTGGTTACCTACAAAAAATAAATGTACTTACATCGAAGCTTGGGTTGCAGTAAAGGTTAGATACTCCCTGACGTTTGATACAGGCGAACTTTCTGTCATTCAGAGCTACTTTACTTCATGTCCCATCACTAATGTTTCTGTAGCTGTACTTCCTGGATATGAAACTATTGGGAATAAAGTAGCCCCTTCACCAACTCCAACTCCAACAGCTACTCCTACTCCAACAGCTACTCCTACTCCAACAGCTACTCCTACTCCAACAGCTACTCCTACTCCAACGCAAGACGCGACTGTTTCTCCAGGTGCTTTTTGCAGTCCTGCGGGAGCTATCGGTAAGTCTTCGACTGGCGTGACATATACATGTAAGACTTCTCCTACAGATACTCGTAATCGCTGGAGGCAGTAATGAAGAAACTCGCTTTTGTTTCAATCATAGTTTTAGCAAGCTTCGTACTAATCCCTAATTCTCAAGCAGCAGCCAAGGCATTCAAAAACTGTACTGAATTGAACAAGGTTTACCCTGGTGGCGTTGCCCTTCCAGGCGCTGTGAATTCGGGTGGAGCTACAAAGTTAACTCCTATGTACGACAAGAAACTTTATGAGGCTAACAAGAAATCCGACCGTGATAAAGATGGAATCGCCTGCGAAAAATGATTCAGTTTGAGTTTGTGGGCTTACTTCGAGAAGCACGAATACTTGTGCGTCAATTTCAAGGACGTCAATATTAATTATGGGGATTTTCAGTAAAAGCGGACCAAAAATAAACCGTGATGGTGGAGTAATCGGATTACCTTTTGCATATGAGCCTTTAAGAGACCCGAGACTTCAGCCAGTAGAAATGATTGACTTAGTTCCCAGTGCGAGTTCAAAAGTTGAAACTAGTGATGAATTTTATGCGAAATTCCATGCACTTGTAATTCAGAATCGAATTGACACCACTGTGTTCAGCACTTGGGCAAAAGTTGAACGAACCGAATTTGACGACTACAAAAGTATTAATCTTGGCGAAGTTGAATATTCACGTTTTGCGAGAGCTGCAATGACAGGGTACTTGATGGCAGTTTGTGAAGAAGATGTTTTTAAGACTTTTCGTCAAAATGAAATGGCAACTTATCTAGTCGGGGCAATGCAGATTTATATAAATGACATAGAACATGAGACTTCTGTAGATGCTAAGAAAGTACTATTAACGGGCCTTCTATCGGGATACCATAAAGCTCACTCAATGTATAAGAACAAAGATTAGGAAAGTGTTTTATGAATGAGTTGCAAGCGAGGGAGATTTTAGGATGCTCTTCCACTGCTAGCTTTAAAGAACTTAAATCTTCATACAGGCGCATGATTGTCATGGTTCATCCGGACAAAGCTGGCCAGGATACTGTCTCTCAAGAGAGAGCTAAGGAGGCAAGCTCTCGTTTGAATCATGCATGGGAGTATCTTGAGAATCGTGAGAAGCAAGGCTTACTTGGTAAAGCAGATGTAGATGCGACAAACAGTTATCAATCACCACGTGGGCGTGGAACCTATCCACATGAATGCGACATATGTGGCTTTGCCCCTGCGACTAGGATTTCGGCTCCGACTATTTCTTCATTCCTATATTTCTTTAGGCGTGGAAAATACGAACTTAATGCCTGTAACGCATGTGGCATGGCCATGTCGCGCATGGCATTAAGGCAGACACTAATAAAGGGCTGGTGGGGTCTAGGAATCTTTTTTGTCCCACACGCAATTTATCGTTATTACGAAAATTCTCGATTACTTGGAAAGATTGATGCCCCGAGTTACCGTGACCCAGATGTTATGACTCTCTCACAGTACCCTTTCCGGGTACCACCTTCACCGTTCAAAGAACCCGTCCCATTGATTGCATCGGCAATTGCTTTAACAATTGTTGGAGCTATTCTGTTTAGTGGTAATACGGGTGGCGATAACTACAGCACCCCAACAAAATACTTTGGAGAAGTTGGCACTTGCTATAAGGAAGTAACTTCAGCCGAGGGAAGTAAAATCCAAATGGTAGATTGCACCGATTCGGCTGCATCATTGAGGTCAATTGCCGTTACTGATGCTGATTACCTTTGCCCAACAGCAACCTTGTATACGAGCAGAGCAATCCTTCCTGATGGAACTGTTAAAACCGCTTGTTTAGAAAGTTTCTAAAACTCCAATCATGAAATTGCCATCTTCGACTAAGTGCGCATTTATTGCATGTACGGCTGCTCTTTTAATTGGCTTATCGGCGTGCAGTTTTCAGTCTCAGACGCCAAGCCAGTCATCAAATGACGAATTCTCTCAATCTCTTCAAATTGGCACTAATGGCCAACTAATTTCCATTCAATCTGACAATGTGCAAGCAGCCGGCTATAACGCTGCTTCAAAGGTTATGACTGTTCAATTTGGAAATGGTGCAATTTATGAGTACTACGGAGTTGAGGCAGACATATGGACATCGTTTATTGGAGCGCAGCCTCATCCATGGAGCCAAGTGGGATATCCAAGACTCGTTCAGGGGGGTATTCCATATAAGCGGATTGGATGATTCACTTAATCCATATGGAGCTCATACCTTCAACAGCTAGACATAACAGTTCTTCCTAAAGAGTTAAAAGGAGTGATAAGTGATTTGGTCAATATTAGGTCTCATTGGTGGCGGCTCATTCATCGTAAATGGATTTGGCGTCTTAACGGACCCAAGTTGTGACACCGTAGGTTTTGGCGGAGGTCGAGCGGTTCAGGTAACTTGCTATGAAGCTGGTGCCCCTATGAGTGGAGAATTTTCTGGAACTATTGCGGGAATCGGAATGCTTGCGGTTGGGTCATTGATTCTTTATTTCGCATGGCGAAATTTTAAGAGGGCCTAGTCGTGCCATCTTTTGGAGACTTTCACGCGCCTAACGGACCTGAAGTTGGGTACTTACCAAAAATAGTTCCGAATAAAGACGCCTCGGCTCAACTGATTTCTCCATTTTTAATTGAAGGTGAGTTCTATTCCTGGGATGGCCCTTACAACACCAAAGACCAAATTTTGGTGACAAGGCAAGGTCAATCTATGGGGCGTTTATTTGTAACTAACTTGAGGTTATTTTTTTGGTCCGATGATTTACCTAAACCACACGTCGCTCTTTTCTATGACGATATTCAGGGATGGAAAACATCTTGGATGCCGATGAAAAGTAGAGGAGTGGTTGTCATCGTAAATGGTAGAAAATGTATTTTTGCGGCTAATTCGTCCGCCATTGAAAATGCTGAAAGATTCATTAAGGCTTAATTATGGGACTTTTCTCTAATCCAAAACCTCTACATCCTAGGTTCGAGCTTCCAAAGGTTTCTCCCAGAGAATGTTCAAGAATGTCTCTCCCTCATATGAGTTCGATGTTCATGCCAAACCTTAAGTGGTTTGAATGGCAGGCCAAACAAGGCCAAGACCAAACTTATTGGTGGACCAGAATTTTCGATACCGAAGAATTTTGGACGAATATGAACATTGAGATTGGCCAGTTTGCATTCAATATTGCACACTCGGCTGCTACCCGGGAAGGTCTGAACGAAAATCAAGAAATACTTGATGATTTGTTCATACATGCAAAATTGGGCGTCCTGGCAGGAATGTTTGAAAAGGCCAGTAGAGCTACGGAGCCAGGGGATTGCCATCCAGTCATCTGGAACGCAATGAATTTCTTTAATATGGGAGTCCGCGACATCGAAGGAAGGCCAAAGATTCCAGACTCCTCATTATTATTGAGAGAATGCACAACCTGGGCTGGATATGCTCTGGGGAAAATTCCAAATATCACTGTCGAGCAAGTTTTCGCTAAATGGCGATAAATAAATCCTCTGGAGGAAAAAATGGGAATATTTTCTAAGGGACCGTCTGTCAGAGAAAGCTTTTCGTATGCCGTCGAGGCATTTGGTACTGGCTTTCTTAATCTTGATGAGGATGTACGTAAGAGAATAGCCCCAGTAGCTGTAGGCGCAATACATGAGTTTATAGCGAGCCAAAGTTTTACCCAGCAAGAAAAAAGCTCAACAATTACTTTGTTTCATATTATTTCTGGGACTGTTGGCGTGAGTCCATCACCTCAACTTAATACTTATGGCAAAGCAGGCGAAGTCAGTGAAATCATCGAATCTACTCTCCCATTCAATATGCCTATGGTTGTTATGGGCCCGATTCGTATGGTTATTGAAGAGTACATAACTGGCCAAAGCATGAATGAAATTGATTATGAAAAATTCGATAAAAGTGATGCTAGACAACTTGTTCACGCCTTGATGAAAGCAATCGAAATTGTAAATACAAGATGTATTCAAGAGCCAAAGAAGCACACTCCAAATGAAGTTTTGTGTTTGGCATACTTGGCTGCAGTCGTTGCCCAATATGCGAAAGAGCAACTGAGCTAATAACTTTCCCTAAATAAACCCATTCTGGCGGTCCGAGAAGCCTTGAAAAAGCGAGTGGGTCTCCAGATGTTTAATAAAGCGAAAGGACGCAAAAATGCTAACTAGAGAGAAAGTTCCTCTGGCATTTAGTGCTTTGTCTCTTTTAAATATTATTTCTGGTGATTTTGCGATTGCGCTTTGGGGTGCTTTCTTTTGGGGCGGAATTTTTCTTGTGGAGCAGATTAGAAATTACAATAAAATTTATATTAAATATTTAAAGTGGTTGGGATTTACTAGCGCGCTTGTTGCCGTTCAAGAGGCACCCGGTATATGGAAGTGGATTGCGCAGATTTTGGTCATTGCTCTGGCCATCAGATGGCAAATTAGGATTAGACAGTATAAGTATTAGTTTTCACTCAAGGAACTAAATGTTTTCTTCTAACTTTTATACTCCAAAGCGAAATGAATTTCTGAATCCACCTTGGCCATCCACCGCGGTTTAATCGCATGATGAAAAGTGCAATAGGTATATATAAGAAAAGTTCAAACCAAGGATTAAGTAAGTTATCCCACAATGTGTATGCAGGATAAGGGCCTAAATCTGAATCTTCGATTACTTTCTCAAATACAAGATGCAAATCGAAAAATGCATGGAAAATAGCACTGACCCAAATGCTCCGAGTGGTAATCATTATTGCGCAAGCTAAGAATCCGAATGCGGCTGCGGATATGACGTGGTCGTACGCTAGCCATAAATCCCAGTTATAGCCAGCGTAGACATTTAAATGGAGTAATCCGAAAACTACAGAGGAATAAACCATCGCCTTGCGTTCGCCGAGATTTCGTAATTTTCCAAAAACGAGCCCTCGGGAGAAAACCTCTTCGCTAAATCCAATGCCGAGTAGATAAATCACTCCAGGAAGGGCTGTACCAATTGGCTTCATTTCACTCTGCCCACTCCATAGGCGAGGCGATACAAAAAGTGCGGCAATAGCAATAGTAGTTATTGAGGCCAACCCAATCCGTGGCAGTCTGAAATATTCCAGGCAGTCAAAACCCTTCACAAAGATAATTGCAAGAAATACAGCAAGGACAACAGCGTAGGTAGCTATTGAATTGGTGAAGTTTTTATCACCCTTCACCCATAGTTCTGGAACTCGGTAGATAGCAATTAAAAGGGTGATGTAACCAAGTAGCGATGCATTTACCCGCAGATGTCTCACGTTTAGAAGTCTATGTCCAGGGTGTGACTTAATGGAGTAGCAAAATTAGCTACTGTGTCAGCATCTGAGTATTGGGTACCGGTGACACTTGGTGCGATTCTCTAAAGGTGTTCGTTTAAGGGTGGGGGGTCAATCACAATTTATCTCCCACGGGTAACAGGTTTCATCAGCGAGCTTCTTCAGCTTTAACTGGATGTTCAACTGTTGAGAGAGCTCTCGATAGTTACCCCTAATTGCTTTAGGAATGTTCTTCGGTAATTCTGGTGCACCTTGTTGGAACTGCGGGGGCTTGGGATATGTCATGCCGGAGCTACTGCCCAGGTCACTTCGCGGATTTTGCGGGTGCAACCCCATCTAACCCACCTTGCAATGCTTGTTATCATTATAATTGCAGCGCAGGTCCACATGCATAAGTCATATCAACTTCTACAGTGCTTCTAAGGGCTTTGTATTGATTTACTTGAGATTCAGTGAAAACCCTTCTTCTACCCACGTGATAGGCCTGTATTTCACCCCTGGAGAGCATTGCGTAGATAGTGCCTACCTTTACCCCAAGCACCTCTGCAACCTGGGAAGGGGTAAATCTTTTTTCTATAGTTCTCATTCAAATATATTGCCCCAATTTGCAGAATCTGTAAGGGTAAACCGAACCCCGATTTTCGCGGTATCTGTACAGCTGACATAGCTATATAACTGAAAAGTATCAAGAACTCCGTTGTATCTTTTCATAATCTATTTTTCGCTACCTAATGCACCTGGAGGTGCCGGATAGAAATCAGTAGATAAATAAAAGAAACTAACGTGGCTGATACTCCAAATCTACGGCCGCTAGCGCGCTGGCAAATTCCTCAGCCGTTATTATTCCCACGCTGAAATCAAGCTCTCGTTGCTGTTTGTAGTAGGCATATTTCTTGCGGTTTTCAACTACCACCGGGTCTTCAACTTCATAGCTGACTAATAAACTTCTCTGCTTCTGCCGAGAAAGTTCTGCTCTCTCGCGCTCGCGCGCTAACTTTTCAGCCAATTCAGATTCAGTAAGGGCCAGGTCCCTTGAAATCACATACTGGTAAAGCTCACCAAAACGATAGAAGAAGCGCATCATTACGAAGTTTGCATCCTGGAATTTCGACATATCTTCTTGCTCAAAGAACACATCCATCATGACGCATTCAATGAGTCCATTGGTGTTATGACGCCTTCGCATATCTGCCAAAATCATACGGAAGCGTGTCTTTGTAACCCTCCATGGTTCGATGTTCCAGTAATTCTCAATCTTGTCGGCGAACTCGAATGAAACATCTGTTGGTGTCCACGTCGCCTTGTCTGGCTTCTCGGAGCGTGCTTTGAACTGTGCACGTTGAACCTTCTTCTTTTTTGCTACCCATTCCTCACGCTCTCTTTCCAATTTCTTTAAAGCTTGGCGTTGCTCTTCTTCAGATTCCTCTTGCTTTCGCAACTCGCCCTCTGCTCGAGTAGGAGCTAGGTAACCGTCATGAGAAATGATGTTTCGAGCCTCCTCGTTTGAACGTGGGATGAACTTGCCCACAGAAGAACCTGAAGGAATTGCAGGGTTATAAAAGAGCTGAGCAAAGTGTGAGTTATAAGGACCGATTTGCACAATCGCTTGGGCAAAAAATGCATATCCACTAGGTGTCACTTTAGTTTGCTTAGTGAATGTCCCTTCTCTACTGCGGATGTTTTCCAGTTCCAAGAATCCAAGATTCCTCAGCTCCTTCAGTCCTGTTCCAATTGCTGACTCGCCCTCGAGCAAAGTGGTAGCAAGCGCCTCTGCAGAGATGCTGGTATCTGTTGAGATGATGAAAAATAGTAAACCAATTGATTTTGCAGAGATATCTTTGAATTGCACCTTTGGGCAATTCACAGGCAGCTCAATAGCTGGGTAGGGAGCACTATTTTCTTTCACTTTAACTTTACTCTTCATAAATTCCTTGCTAACTCATCCATTAGACGAACCGCTCTTTGTTTAGACTCATCAAGAGGAAAAACGTAATGGTTCATCAAAGTTGATAACTGACTGTGCCCCGAAATCGTCATAACTGTTTTGGGGTCGACTCCTAACCCAAAGAGGTTACTAAAAGCAGACTTACGCATTTGATACAACGTATAGTGGCGAACCCCCGCGGCTTTTAATAAGTCTTTCCACCACTTGGAATCCCGCTTTGCATCCAATTTTCGCCCGATAGTGTTGGGAAAAATTAGTCCCTCATCTTCTACCCAAGAGTTCCTAACAAGGTCTTGTTGCATCCTATGTATAGCGAGCGCATCCATGATGAATGGGGGTAATTCAACTTTCCGGGCGTACTTCTGCTTTACAGGAGTAAACACCAACCCCTTGCCTTTGATTCGCTGAACTTGGCGTTCAAGTTTTATCGTGTTTTCTTGGTAGTCAAGGTCATCCCACTTCAATCCATATATCTCGCCAGGTCTTGGACCTACAACCATTCCGATTAAGACTCTGGCATGCATGTACGGTGATTGAGTTGATGCATCCAAAATCAAGCGAAAATCTTTGAGTGGGATGTTTTCTGTCGGATTACTCACCTGCTTAATGCGGTCAACGCCATCCATCGGATTTGTAACTAGGTGGCGCTTTTTAACCGCATCCTTAAAGGCTTTACTGAGAACACGATGGACAACATCTGTAGTTCCCTTTGCATACCCAAGCTCGACTAGCTTTGCATTGAGGTCCTCGATTGTTGTCGCGGAGATATTCTGAATTCTGATGTTTCCAATATGGGGATTAATCCAGTTCTTTATTGCCCCGGAGTAATTACGGTATGTGTTCTCACTTATTTTCGGTGGCTTTCTAGATGCAAGCCAGTTATCGAGAAACTCTGACACCATCATCTTTGGATTTGCTACAAATGTTGCTTGTCCAAGTTCGCGTGCTCTGCGCATGTCAGATAGCCACTCTGCTGCAGCATTTTCTGCGCGAGATTGGCTAGCTCTATTTCCAACTTCAAATCGGAAACTCTTATTTCTCTTCACCCCGTGTACATCAAGAGCAACAGCCTGAACTACTCCAGGTTTTTGTGCCGAGATATAGGTTGAACCTGAGCCATTTGGGCGCTTTAACTTTGGGCCATTAGATCGCGCAGTAGACATAAAAACTCCTCTAAGTAGAAATGGTGTGTTGCTTCATTTCGCTTAGAGGGGGGCTTTGTCTGGTCTTTCCAGTTTCCCTGTGGCTTTTTCTAGTTCCAATTCTACGACAACACAGAGTGCTCTGCATTTTGGTAGGTAGAGTTAATAAGGCCAGCTCTTTATGTGACTAACTGGTTACTCACCATAGATATCACTTCATCTTCTGAAGCAATCTCGGGACCTCATTTAAGCGTTTTAACGCCCAATTTGAAGTGGGTGGTGAGGGACTCGAACCCCCGACCCGGTGATTAAGAGTCACCTGCTCTACCAACTGAGCTAACCACCCGAAGCATCCAGGCGCCGGAAACGCTTGAATGCAGAGGGAAA
>Ga0214921_10006004_pt1 | contig 16860 bp, 13 predicted proteins | sample LL1505_MetaG_FD_177992 | JGI IMG/M metagenome (GOLD analysis project Ga0214921, IMG submission 177992) | Freshwater microbial communities from Lake Lanier, Atlanta, Georgia, United States - LL-1505 | ecosystem: Environmental > Aquatic > Freshwater > Lake | place: USA: Georgia | collected...
GAATAAACTGGTTGCTCTCGCGAAAAGTTGCGTTGAGAGGCCCAATCCCCGAGAGATGGATGTGCTGTTGGCGAGTGGCGAGCAGATCACGATCGCGCTTCTCGCGATGCGGCTCATCGAAGCTGGCGTGCCAGCCAAGAGCCTGCTCGCGCAGCAGGCGCAGATCGCCACAAACTCGGAGCACACCAACGCGTTGATTGAGTCGATAGACGCGGAGCAGCTCAGCAAACTGGTCTCACAGGGCATAGTACCCGTTGTGGCTGGATTCCAGGGAGTTGATGAGCAGGGCGATATCACAACGTTGGGGCGTGGGGGCTCGGATATTACGGCGGTCGCGATCGCAGCCGCGGTGCGGGCGCAAACCTGCTTCATTTACACGGACGTTGCCGGCGTTTTTTCGACCGACCCTCGGATGTGTAAGAACGCCAAGCTGATCGAGCGTGTGTGCCACGAGGAGATGCTTGAGATGGCGAGTCTCGGAGCGAAGGTGTTACACACCCGCTCGGTGTACTTCGCGATGCGGTATGATGTGCCACTCGTGGTGCTCTCAACATTTGAAGGCCCGTTTATTCCGGGCAAAAACGGAACTTGGATTGTCGCGGAGGAAAAGCTTATGGAGAAGCCGATCGTAACAGGAGTCACCTATCGAACTGATGAGGCTTGTATCGTTGTTGAGGGGATGTCGTCGGATATCGGAAAGATGTCGCGACTCTTCTCAGAGTTGAGCCGTAAGAACATCTTCATCGACATGATCTCTCAAGAGAGCGTTGACTCAGGTTCTATCAATCTGAGTCTGACGGTCCCAGATGAGAGTAGCTTGATCGCGCTCGAGACGATGCAGACCCTCGTGCCAGAGCTTGGCGCGTCGGGAGTAAAGATCGATAGGGATATCGCTAAGGTTTCCGTTGTTGGTATCGGCATGCGGTACCACACCGGCGTTGCCGCACGGGTCTTTGAGGCGCTCGCCCGTGAACGTATCGGTGTAACGATGATTAACACCTCTGAGATCAAGATGTCGGTCCTCGTTCCCCGCAAGTACTGCGAGGTCGCGGTGCGTGTGCTCCATGATGAGTTTACGGACTTTCAGGTGACGACGGCTGAGGAGCGGTAGAACGTAACGTGACGGCCAGGAATGGCCGCCCTCGCGCTATGCGACCCGTGTCTGGGAGGGCGAGCATTCCTGCTCGCCGAAAGTTTAGTTGCTTCTGCAAAGCTCTTGGAAGACACCATGCATCTTCTCAACGGTGCTGGAGACGTTGAAAACCTCCACTATACGTTGCTGCCCCAGACGGCCAAGCTCTCTCGCGCGCGCTCTATCCGTATAGAGGGTCCGTATCGCATCCGCGAGAGCCGGTGCGTCCGATGGAGGGACCACAATTCCCGCTGTGCCATGACCGACTAGTTCCGGCATGCCGCCCACGTTAGTTACGATAGCGGGAACTCCCTGAGACATCGCCTCAATGACCGACTTCGGAAATCCCTCTCGGGTCTTGGAGGCCATCACGGTGGCATCGCAGAGGGTCGCGAGTTTGGTCGCGTCATTTCGATATCCTGTCAGGTGCAACCGGGTGGGATCTGAGAAGCTCCGCACAAGGCTTTCGATGGCTGGATCCTTGATTCCTCCAATGAGGATGAGGTGAAGCTTAGGGAGGTCCTTGAGAAGTGAGGACACGGCTTGAATAAGAACATCGACCCCCTTCACCGGACGCATCATAGCGGTGCATCCTACTACGAAGGCGTCCTCTGGAAGGCCTAGTGAGGAGCGGGGAGGGGGAGTGCTTCGGTACCACTCGATGTCGTGCCCTTTGTAGACCGTGACGATACGCTCTTCGGGGAGCTTAATCTCTCGAAGGTACTCTGCCACCGCCTCCGAGACGCACACGATCTTCTTAACTTTCGGATTCAGAAAGGTTAACCAAGAGGAGGGATCGAGCCAGCTCAAATGCCCGACGGTCCCGCGGTAGGTCGCGATCGGAACCTCCTGATTTATGAGGCCAAGGACCGTGCACGAGAGACCGCGATTGGAGAGCGCGTAGATCAGGTCTATCTTGTCCTCTCGGACTATCTTCCGAATGAGGGAGATCCCCTTGAGATCAAAACGATGTGCAAAGTTGTGGTTGGTAACGGAGGCTCCATTCGCGCGGAGGATGACCTCGTGCTCTGGAATGGGTGTTCCAAGGAAGTGTATGTGAACACCACGCCGCATAAGCCCCTCAAAGATATGGGCTTCTGGCTTATCGACGGTAGTTCCTATCACGAGCACTCGCATACCGGTGCTTAGATCTAGTCGGAAAGAGGGGAAAGATAAAGAGGGGTTCGGTACTCCTTTATTTTGGCTCATCAGCCTTATGCGCGATACGAACGATCGCTTCGATATTGTGTTCCCGAGTCGTCCCGTCTGGTGATGGAGCGACCTGAAGCGCCATCTCAGAGGGACTTTCACCGGATTTATCCTGGTAGAGAACCGCTCGGTGGATGAGGTTGAATTCCTGAGCGGAAAAGATCGTTTGCCACACCGAGTTAGGCTCGTCGTACTGACTTCTCACGTAGTGCGCGGCTAACATCGGTATGCCAAGCTCGGCTCCGCGCATCCCTTTTCGGGTGATAGCTTCGAGGACCGGCGGGATCATCAAACCGACCCGGTGGTATACCGCGCTCTGATGTAAGAGAAGTTTGTCCATCGCTGAAAGTGCGCCGCCTTGCTCAATCAGCGCATCGGCGAGCTGCATACATCCTTGGAGCTCGTTCTCCATAAGGTGACGCGCGTCGAGTTCGACGATCGTAGTGACCTCACTTCCGCGGTCTTGGAGTGAGATCGCTGTTATGTTTTGGGCGATCAGCTTAAATGCGTCCTTTGCGAGAAGGTCATTCGGAATCCTCCCCTCGTGCTGAGCCTCTCTCATAAGGGAGATGTATTCACGGGAACTCGTTACGACCGCGGCGTATTTCATCTCATTCTTCGTTTTTTCGTTCTCTAGAAAATAGCGAGCGGCGAGAGCCTCGGCGGCGTTGGAGATTTCAAGGGTCGAGTCCTTAAAGGTGGAGTCTCCAAATCGACTAAATGCTTCGTCTCGATCGAACCCAAATTTTTCAGCGTGTCTCACCAAGAGTGTGTCGATAGCGGTCACGAGGTCGGTGGCTGCCTCATAGATCTCGATGAAGGAACGTGCGTGGTCTCTATCTTGGGTAAGGAGGGTGGAGAAGAAATCGGCTTCGAGAGCGTGCTCTCGCTTGGTCGCTTCCCACAGAGCGGTTTCAGGGGTGACGGGCATGCCGGAGGTGCTGGCAGAGACCGGCACCTCCCGAGTGTCATCGGGCGTCGAAAACTGGTTCTCTCTTTCTCCCTGGTCCATAGCTCCCTCAGGGCCTGATATCGGCACAAAAGGCGATTGGTTTGAGTTTTAAACACAGTAGAGGGCTAACATGCTAGTAACATTGAAGATAGAGATCTGCTAGGGAGGCGCAGCGACCGGGTGGTAGGATGGGGTGGGGCAGGATTAATAACCTTGTCGAGCGGTGCGTGAGAGGTCACACTGCAGGGGTTTTATGCCGTAAGGAATCTACGATGAAAAAGCTTTTCTGCTGCGCCGCTCTGATGGGTCTCCTTTCGGGATGTGTCTATAGCAATATCCGCGTACCCCTCGACGAGGATCTGTGGAAGACGGAGATCGGTGCGAAGACCGGTATAGCCTCTAATTATTCCATCTTGTGGCTCGTCGCGTGGGGCGATGCTGGGGTCAAGCAGGCCGCAGAGAACGGTGGTATTACAACCATTAATCACATGGACATGGGTATTGAGAGCTACCTTTTTGGGGCCTACATCCGACGCGACACGATCGTGTACGGAGATTAACGGCATCTGGGCAAAGGATGTCAGTGCTGAGGATTTTCACGATCGTAGTGGCTATGACCCTCTCAGGGTGCGGGGTGATCTCGCGGGGCCTTATCTATACCGATACAACGCAACCTCTTTGTTCGGACGCTCGGGGAACGACCCTTGGCAGCCTCGCAGGAAAGGGGAGCTCTAAGCGTATCGAGATTCCAACTACGAGGGTCGATATCGGAGCTGAGTGGGACTCCCGCGCTATCGGTGATATCGCGAAGGCCCATGGCATCGCCACCGTGCACGCGTGTGAATCACGCAGGCAGTCCGTTCTTTTTGGGCTCTGGCGGCGTGATGAGGTGATAATTTACGGTGAGTAGGCTCAGACCGCTGACGCACATGCGTGAGCGAACTACCTTCTTCGAGGTCGACCAGATACGGAACCGAAGACTCCCCGCGAAATGCTCCGTCCGATCTGATTGCCGATCGACCGAGCGGCGCTCGTAATCATCGCTTCAAGGGGATTTTGCCGTCGTCTGCCACCAGTGGAGGCTCCTCCACCAAAGATGGATTCCAGGAGCCCTCCTTGAGTTGACGATTCTTCCGCAGAGGATGTTTGCTCCTTGTTAATCTTTCTCGTGAGTATCTCGTACGCCGATTCTCGATCAACGCTCTTCTCGTAGGTTCCGTAAAGGAGCGAACTCTGTATCGTCGCCGTTCGCTCCGCAGGTGTGATAGCGCCCAGTCGACTTGAGGGAGGGGCTATCACGACCCGTTGGGCGATCGCTGGAGTTCCCTTCTCATCCAGAAGGGAAACGAGCGCCTCGCCGATTGCGAGCTCACCGATAGCTTCTTGAAGGTCGAAGGAACCGTCGGAGCGAAAGGTCTCCGCGGTGGCTTTGAGCTGCTTCTGATCCTTCGCGGTGAAGGCGCGAAGGGCATGTTGCACCCGATTGCCGAGTTGCGCCAGGACGGAATCCGCGATGTCCAGCGAGCTTTGCGACACAAAGAATACTCCGACTCCCTTCGATCGAATGAGCCGTACGACCTGCTCAATCTTCTCAACGAGCGCCTTTGGGGCGTCGTTAAAGAGGAGGTGCGCCTCATCGAAGAAGAACACAAGTTTCGGTTTCTTGAGGTCTCCCTCCTCGGGGAGCCGCTCAAAGAGCTCCGAGAGGAGCCACAAAAGGAAGGTCGAATACACGAGGGGGGACATCATGAGCTTATCGGCGCTTAAGATATTAATCACACCACGTCCCTCGGAATCGGTTTGGAGGAGGTCATCGATATTCAGAGCTGGCTCACCGAAGAACTTGTCCCCGCCAGCCTCTTGGAGCGCGAGCAGTGCTCGTTGAATAGCTCCGATACTCGCTGCGGATACATTTCCATACGTCAGGGTGTAGTCCTTGGCGTTATCTCCCACATGAACGAGCATCGCTTGGAGATCTTTGATATCGAGCAAGAGGAGACCGGAGTCATCAGCAACCTTGAAGACGAGGGTAAGAACACCCGCCTGAGTATCGTTCAGGTTGAGAAGGCGGCTTAGGAGGGTAGGTCCAAGCTCCGATATGGTCGTTCTGATCGGATGTCCTTGTTCCCCGAAGACGTCCCAGAAAACCACCGGAAAGGCCTCTGGGGTCCAGTTCTCGATACCGAGGGAGGCAAGTCGCTCCGAGAGCTTCTCGGTGAGCGTTCCCGGTTGCGAGAGGCCAGCGAGGTCACCCTTCACGTCCGCCATGAAGACGGGGATTCCATTCCTGCAGAGTCCTTCGGCGATCACTCGAAGGGTCACAGTTTTCCCCGTCCCCGTCGCCCCAGCGATAAGCCCGTGACGATTGGCCATCGAGAGAACAAGCTCTTTCCTTTCTGTACCCGCGTTGCCGAGATGGATTGAATCAGACATGTGAGAACTCCGCTTCGTACAAGTACAGGGACGGTACTTTCGTTAGGTGTCGAGAGTCAACGGTGAGTCTGCGGGGGACGGTCGCCTGTACCATGGAACAACCGAGATCAATTCACATGCTTCATCGAGGGAGGGGGGCGGATGGGTACCCCCCCTTCAAAACTGGCCCCTACTCCAGGTCGTTAAGAAGGGCCAGCCGTGGCTGGTAGAATAGTTGATTTTTCCAAATACTGCCCAACTATCAAAAATAGTCCTAGGAAAGGGGGTTCGCTGCTCAGGTGCATGGAGTATTCTGCTTTGATGTTCCTATCTGAATCCTCACATTCCCTCAAAAGTATCAGCGACCATGTTCACGGCAAGGTCGTTGGCAACCGAGACCTTGTCATTCAGGGGCTATGCACGCTCGATGCCCCTCAACCGAATCACATAACGTTCATTCGTGCCAAAGGAGCCTCGGCGTTGTCGCGCGCGCTCGAGAGCCTCAAGGGCTGCGCTGCATTTGTTTTGGATCAAGCACTACCGAGTGACCTACCTCTTAGTGAGACTTCACTCGTGCTCGTTTCGGAGCCCTACACAGCCTTCCTCGACACGGTACAACTATTCTACAATGAAGAATCCCACCTGGCTGGAATTGATCCCACCGCGACCGTCCACCCGTCAGCATCAATTCACCCAACCGCAACGGTTGGGCCTTACTGCTTCGTTGGGCGAGGGGCAACCCTTGACGCTCACACCGTGCTGGGCCCGAATGTGCGAGTATTTGACGGTGTGCATATCGGAGAGTCTACTGTTCTTAACAGTGGTGTCGTTGTGCGAGAGCGATGTGTCGTTGGTAGTCACTGCATCATTCATGACAACACAGTTATCGGCGCGGACGGTTTCGGGTATACGCCCGACAAGGCGCTCGGACTACGAAAGGTTCCCCAATTGGGAAACGTTCAGATATCAGATCGAGTCGAGGTTGGAGCGAACAGCTGTATTGATCGCGGAGCGCTCGGATCGACGATTGTGGGGTTCGGCACTAAGATAGATAACCTCGTGCAGATCGGACACAACACCATAATTGGGAAGTTTTGTATCATTTGTGGGCAAGTTGGTATCGCCGGCAGCACCATAATTGAAGACGGAGTTGTCTTGAGTGGCCAGGTGGGCGTGTCCGACCATCGTCGGATCGTGGCAGGTGTTCGCGTTGGCGGTGGAGCTCCCGTGACGGAGGACATCTTGGAACCGGGTGACTATTTCGGCCACCCCCTCCTTCGAGTGCGTGAGTGGCATCGCTATCAAACCGAACTTCGAACGAGGATGTCGCGAAGAAAGAAGGCAACTGCGTAGGCGGGGTTTCTCTATACTGGGCCTGTGTTGCCACCTCCCTTTTCAGGTTTGGATGGTGAAGGGAACCGTGTTGATGCGGGGACAAGAGGGCCTAGAGGCGGCATCTGTGACCGGTCATATAAAAAGTACGGTTCTCCGGCCGGACGGGGCTTGCCAAACCTAGTATGGGGCCTAAAAATGCTCCTAGGCCGGGTAACAGAAACCTGGCGATAGGTCTCAAGGCATGACATCTCGACTAAGGTTGTGCTGAACAGTAGTTTCTTATGGCTTTCTTTCACAAGCATCGCTCGGCTATCGCAACGGTGATTGTTATCTGGACCTTCGCGGTGACTATTTGTCGCGGCATTCGTCTGCCAAACGATTTTGCCGAGGCGCACTGGTTACTCGATTACCGGTTCGGTCCCGTGAGGCGGGGATTGCTCGGCTCGCTTTGCAGCGTGTCGTCATCGCTCCTTGGATTCTCGATGACGTCGAATCTCATAGTCTGCTTAGCAGCGCTGGCATTTGGTGGGATGTGCCTCTCGTTTGCCTACGCCTCAGCTCGTATGCTTCGCGGGTCGGGGGAGAGAGCTCCACTATGGGCGTTACTTTTGATTGTGGCGTCCTCCCCGTTTGTGGTGATGAGCGGACATGCCTTCGGATATCTAGATTCACTCGTGTATCTTCTCGCCGTAGCCTCAGTCGCCCTCGTGCTACGGGGTAAGCCGATGGCTGCTGGAGCTCTCTCATCGATCTCGGTGTTGGTTCATGAAGCATATCTTGTAATTGGCGTTCCCCTTGTGTTCCTCGGAGCGGTACATGCCCTCCTTAAGGTGCAGGACGGAGAGAGGCGTTATGCAACCTCTCTGTTCTCGTTTGGCGCTCCAGTAGTAGTTTTTGTTGCGCTTATTATCCTTCAAGACGTGACTGTCGATGCCTCGACGCTACGAGCGCAGATCGCTGAAAGGCTTCACTCCTTTGATTTTGTCCGGATGGGAGCGGATAAGATTGCGACGTGGCACACAACCTCATTGGCGGAGTACTATCTGAGGGAAAGCCACCTTTTCTCGGAAAGGTTGCAATACCCATCGATCTTTACGTCAATAGCTCCGGCCGTAGTGGGTGTAGTGACCATTCTTCATAGTGCTTTTCGTATAAGGTCATTTAGCTTTTTTTCGCTGACACTTCTTGGTGTGGTAGGTGCGCCCCTGGCGATGCATCTGGTGGCATGGGACACCGCCCGGATCTCTACCTTTGTCATCGCGAGTGGGTTTCTCTCCGCGTGGATCCTAGCTGAATGTAGAGGTGTGCAGAGCTCTCATAATCTGTACTTGCTGATCGCGCTGCCGGCCCTTGTGCTGAATGTATTCGGAGCGGTTCCGCTCATGGATGATGAGGTCGAACGTTTCTCTGCTCTTGTGCGCCTTGCGCTCTACTCACCTGCCATAGTGTTTGTTGTGGCGCTAATCGTCCAAGACGTAAAGGTTGATGCCCTGCGGGAGTTTCGGGTAGACGATAGGAGCACCTAAGCACTAACGGGCCCATCACCGGCCCCCCGTCTTTCAGCGAACACGGAAGGGCACCAAGGATACGAACCCAGCGACCGGCGGCTTGGTCTTACAGCGAGTTTCGAAATCCTGCTTTTGAGGTAACTGCTGCACATGGGAAGCAAGGTGACCCCGTATCGGTGGCGACACTTAGCTCTTTCCTGATTCGGGAGGTATCGGGGCAACATATCCGATTCCGAGCATAAGGAGGCCTACTCCGAGGAACGCTATGATTCGTCCCTCCGAATTGTGACCAGAGAGGTCAACGAGGAGCAGCTTCACGACTACCACCGCTATTAAGACGGCCCCTGACTTCCAAGCGTCTCTCCACCTCTTTACATGCGCCGTCCACATGAGGCCGAGAGCGAGGACGCTCCAGAAGATCGAAAGGGCCGTTTGAACGGCGATCGAGTGAAAGATCTCAGCAGCATCCCACGCCACATCAGCGTAGTGATGGATCGAACGGATGAGTACCGAGGTAGTCCATACGAAGAGCCATAGCGAAAGGCTTCGATAGGCAGGGATCTTTTGGGTGCGGCATAGGGACGCTACCGCGAAAAACGCCAGTCCTTGGGCGATGTCTAAGGGATTGAGGAGCGGGATGTACGGAAGAGGGACTGCGTTGCCCGATGACAAGAGATCGAGGGCCAGAGGGCAGGCGAAGAGCCACATCCCCACTGGATATAACGACCTCATGTACAGATCTCTGTGTGGTTGAAACGGCCAGAAGCGCGGAGATCGAGAGGCTGTGATGACGCCGAGGACCATAGCGGCAGGAACTACAGAGAGGGTCGAGAGCCCCCATGCGGACCCGCTCGGGATCTTCACTCCGACTAACCAGTGAGCTTCCCAGGTTGCCAGGAAGGTAAGTAGCCAGAGGGAGAGGCTGTGGCTTGTTACAGAGATTGCTGGGGAGTCCTGCTCGGATCGCTTGAGCATCGCGTAGTGAACGATAAATCCCCATATCCACGTAATGCTTCCGTAGCGCATCAGTGGATGAACACCCAATGAGGCGGGGCTCCCGTAGGTCATCAACAGCATCCATGTAGAGAGATATAAGAGAATAAGCGGCAGGCGTCGAGCTGCGAGGAAGCCTGGAAGTTTCCAACGCCTTCCAATACTCCACAGTATGGGGGCAGTTGAGTACAGGAAGATGCTGCATGTGACCATCCGGATGGATCCCCACACGGGTTCGGAGGCTGGATAGATCTCCACATCAAATGCATCGATGCTCCGCAGTATCGCAGCGAGGCCTCCAAAGATCCACCATGCGGCAGCGATGGAACCGCACAATCCAGCGATTCCGCGTTTCGGTTTCTCGTCACCTTGGCCTTGAGAATCGACGGTGCATTTGGCAGCAACAATATATGAGACGACCAATATGAGTGTGCCCAAGAGATCCGCAGTCAAAAGTGCGTGATCAGCTGAACTGAAGGGTGATTCTGAGAGGAATAGTGGTGACGCCACCAACAACAATACAAAACCCAAGAGATGGGTGAACCGATGGCGTTGCCTCAAGCCACTCCACAGGAGTCCCACACCCTCCGCGGCCCAGATCGCGGAGGTAACTCGATTCGATACCGCAAATGGTATGGTTAGTGAGAGGAGGGAGAGTCCGATCCCCGAATACGCCTGGATCAGCGGCCTCATCTCCTGTGGATGGCGAGCTCGCAGAAAGCGACTCCCTACATAATAGAAGGCTCCGAATCCGACGCAGCTCAACGCAGTTCCATACCTCAGGTGCTCGAGCATTTTGTATTGAAATATGAATCCGAAGAAGGGGGGACCAAAGCTCATGATCGCGGCTACAAAGTTTTGTAAGGCGTTCTTGCGAGCCAGGAGATAGGTATTCGTCGTAAAGAGAATAAGGAAAAAAACAAGAAAGAGTTGATAGGAGAGGAGTTGCTCCGGCCGATACTCCATCGCAGATGGAGTGCCTCCAGCGAGCACGGTGAATATGAACCCGAGAACATTGATCGATCCCCAACCTCTATGCAGGCACATGAAGAGAATTCCTACGTCGAGGATAGCGAAATACGCCAGCAGTGCGCGCGGATCCCCCCTGCCAGTCGATGTGAGGAGGGGGGCAAGGAAGCCTCCCACCAGCGCCAACAACGCGAGTGATTTTGCGTCTTGGTGCGTAGCGAGAAGCGCTGCGACGATAGTGATGCCTATCAGCACAACCGATGTCGTCGGCGCTCCAACAAACCCGTAGATCCTGAACGTGACGAATGCTGTAATGTAGAGTATTCCCAACCCTCCACCCTGCAAGATGAGCGCAAACGGACGTTTTGAGTTGCGCATACGCAAACCGAGCGTGAGGAGAAGTCCACCCCCGATCACAGCTAGGATTAAGCGCAGCTCAATTGGAAAGAGTCCCTGTTGAGCCGCAAGCTTCAAGGCAAATGCGACTCCAAAGAAGAGTAGTGCCACTCCAACCCTGGCGATCGTATTTGCTTGAAGAATAGTTTTTGCAATAGAGGGTCCGACGATATCCTCAAGTCGGGGAAACGTCCCGAGAGGTGGAGAGATTTGTTGAGCCGGAGATCGCTCCGAGGTGGTTGGGTGAGCTGAGCTCTGATGGACAGGTGGGATCTCTCGTTGCTCTGGGCAGCACTCCTCCCGAAGGGGCAGAGGGGGCGTAACATTATCCTCTTGGCGAGATGTAGGAGCGCTCGCCCTCATCGCAGTCGGTGGAGGGGGAACGGGTTCGGGTGTAACGACCTTGGATTCCTCTAGTTTGCCACCCTCAAGGGCACGGACCTTTGCGGATAGCTCAGCGATTCGCTTTTGCTGATGCAGGAGAGATGCCGTAACAGCTCCGAACGCTATGCCTAGAAGTCCAGAGTCGGCTCCTAAGCTGACGATGAGGGTCACGATGATGACGAGTAGCAATCCCATGCTCCTCTAGAGTACTCCCTTGAAACGTCGGAGGGATAGCGGGAAACCATCGTTGGGTGGCAACGAGCCGAATTGCTTGAATGATTTTGCCCCTGTGCATATTGGGACGGTCACCGGTTTGGAGAGGCTCTCCTCCACATCTCAAGCCTCTCCTGAACCTCACACCGCTCTGTCAGGTCGATGTATCTTAGAAGTTGTTCCGCTGTTTTCTCTCCGATCCCACGTGCCCTTTGAATGGCTTCAGTCTGCGATCCGTTGAAAGCGGCGCGCATGATATCAAAGCGTTTATCGAGCACTTCAAGCGCCAGGGTATCCGAGATCCCCTTGATGAGCTCAAGGCTCCAGATGTTCGCACACTCAAGTGGAAGTTTCAGCCCCATCGCCAAGCGCCCCTCGGGATCGTCATGGGATGGGGGAATAAGCCACGCGGGATCGACCGTCGGCGGGGGAGACAAAACAAGGGATATCCTCACTCCGAGGAAGGCGAGCAGGATGAGCACAGATAGACCGGTATAACGCCACGACATGCGGTGACAGTTCGGCTATCCCTCAAAAATGTTTCGTCAGCGACCGGATTAAGCTACACGGTTCAACCGTTGAACGGGGGCTTTGCCGTCATGAGATCCATCGTTGATCTCTTGGTCGGCGAAGGCTCCTTCAACGCGACCATCCTGGTCTATAGAACGTTCCTTATCGTTGGTGCTTACTGTCGTGGCGCTTTGGCTTGCTCGGGCTTTGTTGTCCCTCGCTTGAACTCCTGCCTGCTGCGCCACCTGGGTAGCGCGGACCTGATTTGCCGCAAACTGGCTGTTCAACACCTGGGCGCCTACCACTCCGATGCTTTGCGTAATGCGAGCATCCATTGTAAGTTACCTTACCTAGAGGGTCGGCAGACCCCGAAATCCCTGAATAAAATGAGGCTTTTTAGCCGTGATTATCGATTGCGACGCCAACGCTACGTATGCGCCTGATGAGAGAATTCGCGGGGTTATATCCTCGTGCCTCGAATCGTTGGGTAATCCGAGCTCCCTTCATCGGGTTGGCCAGCGGGCGAGGGCGGCTTTGGAAGAGGCCCGAGCCTCCGTAAAGCGTGCAGTCGGGGCAGGGGATAAGGACACCCTGGTATTTACCTCCGGCGCTACCGAGGCGAACAATACCGTTGTAGCGGCTGTCGCTGACCGGTCCGGCTCAATCGTCTCCGCATCCACAGAGCATCCCTGCGTTCTCCAACCGTTACGACGCCTCGCTTCACGAGGGAGAGCTGTTACCTTTGTGTCGCCGAACGGTGATGGTTTTATCACAGCCGATTCGGTCGCTGCGGTGGTGACACCGGACACGACGCTCGTTTCTATCATGGCCGCTAATAATGAGACGGGTGTACTCAATCCGATCTCTGCTATCGCCTCTAAGGTTCGCGAGATAGCACCACGCGCGCTCATTCACACCGATGCGGCGCAGCTCCTTGGTAAAGGATACCTCTCAATGCGGGAGCTGGGCGTTGATCTCCTCACGATCTCCGCACATAAGATCGGAGCGTTACCAGGCACTGGCGCGTTGTGTATTCGTGATGGTTTCCATATCGAGCCACTACTTCTTGGTGGATCGCAGGAGAGTAAGCTTCGCGGCGGAACAGAGAACGTTTTCGGCATCGCTCTCTTTGGTGCAGTAGCCGACATGATCGCCGCGGACCTTCCGGCGCGGTGTGAGATGATGTCCGCGGTACGAGACCTCTTCGAGGAGCAGCTTACGCGAGCCCTTCCCGATGTTGTGATTAATGGAAGAGGGGTTCCACGACTTCCTAACACATCAAGCTTGTTTATTCCCGGTGTTCGCGCGGATGATCTGATCGTCGCGATGGATCTTGAGCGTATCCTTATCTCCTCTGGTGCTGCGTGTACCTCGGGTAAGCCGGAGCCATCGCATGTTCTCATGGCGATGGGCCAGGATGAGGAGCGAACACGCTCAACGGTTCGAGTAAGTTTCCGAGCGGACCTTTCGCTGGATATGGTACCACGTGTTGTGAGTTCGCTTGCGAAAGCGGTTACGCGGATGCGCCAGGTGACGAGGAAGGAATAGCGAGTTTAGTATGTCGAGTGAAGTTGCCGAAAAGATAGCGCCGAGCTCAATGACCGATAGGTCTATCGTGGTCGCTATGTCCGGTGGTGTGGATTCATCGGTCGCAGCGTATCTTCTCGCAAAAACGGGCGCGCAGCTGGTTGGTGTCTCGATGCAGGTGTGGGACTACAAGAAGAGCTGCTCAGACAACAGTAAGGCGACCTGTTGCTCCCCCGCTGATTTTAACGACGCGCGACGTGTCGCGGCGAAGCTTGACATGCCGTACTACGTGGTGGACTTTGAGGCCTACTTTGAGAAGGAGGTCATCAATCGTTTCGTTGAGACCTACCAACTCGGGATGACGCCGAATCCGTGTATCGATTGTAATAGCCGAGTAAAGTTTCGAGAGCTCCGCGAGCGCGCGTTAAGCTTCGGGTGCTCACACGTCGCGACCGGGCACTACGCGCGCATCCGTGAATCCGCTGATGGGTTCCATCTGCTACGCGGCGTGGATCGCGATAAGGACCAGAGCTACTTCCTCTACACCTGTCGTCAGGATGAACTTGGCAAAACGATCTTCCCGATCGGCGACTACACGAAGCCCGAGATCCGAGAGATCGCGCGTGAGGTAGGACTCGTAACCGCTGACAAGCCGGAGAGCCAAGATATCTGCTTCGTAGCGGGAAGCGTTCAGGACTTCGTCGCCAAAATTGGCGGTCGTCGACAGAAGGGAGATTTCGTTCTTAAAGACGGCACCAAGATCGGTGAACACGAGGGGATTCATCGCTTCACCGTTGGTCAACGAAAGGGACTCAACATCGGAGGACTCTCCGAGCCCCTCTACGTCATCGATCTCGACCCAGCAACTCATCGGGTGATTCTCGGCTCGCGCGAGGATCTCAAGCGCGAGAGCTTCTCCGTTCGTGAGATGCACTGGGTCAACCCGCAACTCATCAAACGGATCGGGGCAGGGGGGGCAGGCTTTGAGCTCGACGTCATCGTGCAGGTTCGTTCCCGTCATCACGGCGTGCGTGCGCGCATGAAGGTGCTCGACAAAGATACCTGCTCCTTCACCTGGCACGATGAGTGGGCGGCTATCTCACCGGGACAGGCCGCGGTCGTGTATGACCTCCAGAATGAGGAGCTCTTGGCGGGTGGACGGATCGCCAAGGGATAATGAATCCATTCGCTTTTTTCACGTAGTCGGCTCAGAAGTAGGGGATGCGAGGAAGGTGCGTCCAGTTTTCTGGGGGACGGTCACGGATGGGAGCGGTAAAAAGTAGCCCCCCTACCAGGGAACATACAGAGGAAAAAAAAGGCAGCCATCCCAAGTGTTTGAGATGACGGTAGTTTAGCCCACTTCTCCAACAAATTGCTTCAAAAGCATACCCTAACCAACAACTAACCATCAAACACTCTACTAAAGGTGCTTTACTTGACAACAGTGTCTCTGAAGATTGTCGGAAATCAAAACTTACCTCAGCCAGGGCACACAGATGATACAGCAAGTACAAGCTTCCCCAGTGCAAGGTTCGAATCAAGGCTCGCCCAAGAAAGGTTGTGAGGACAGACTACTGAGGCCCCGGAAGGTTCCTTACACCAACTTTCAGGCGGAGGATAAAAACCAGCCTTTCGAGCCGTGGGTCCACCGATGGGGTTTTGAACGGTTTGACCCAACGTCAGCCGTACCAGGAAGTTACGCGAAAAAGCTGATTTTACAGGAAAGACTAGTGCGCGGTCTTCCACTTTGGCATCCGGCTGATCCAGGCGTATCTTACACGGCGTTATGGACTATTCAGCCTAGCGAGCTAACAGTAAGAAGTAGGCCAGTAGCGCTAAAGAATCCACGCGGACTCGGGTCGAGTAGGCCCACCCGACACCCTGAACTTACAATCTCTCCTTCTACGAGCCAGGTACAAAGCCCACCACAACCGTTGCTCAGCGCTGGTGCGCCTGAACCGCAGAAGCCAACTGCATCACCTGTCGTTGTCGCCCAAGACGATGATGTATGCCGTATGTTCCAAATAACGAGGGATGGGGTAGGGAGTGGTATGTTGAGCCCCATCGCGCTCGATGAGTTTCTCACAGCGCACGGCGAGGCTCTTAGGTCTGCAGGCCTGGTGATTGAGGAAGCAGCTCAGGAGTCGCCGCTGCCTGAACGTGCGGTGGACCACTATCACCAAAGACCTGCCGCCTCGCTTTTTATGCCCTCTGATAGGCCTGATGTATCAACCCTTGCCGCTACCCTGGAACGAATGCAGAGATTGGTGCAAAGCGGAGCTCTTCAAGCCAGTGCTATCGACGAGTTTCGTAGCCAATACGGAAGTTATCTTCGGCCACAATTTGGCGGGAGAGTCGCTGTATTTGGGAGGTTGTGACCCGGGATTTCTGAGTATACCCTAAACGCACATGCGGCTATCTGGAGGCGTTATGCGTTTGCTCGTACCTATCATTGTGTTCTCTCTGTGCTGTCCCCTTACTGTCCTCGCGCAATCGTCATCAAGCACCGTAATCTGCAAGAAGAATTCAAATGGCGCCCTGACGCTGCGGTCCAAGCGATGCAAATCTGGTGAGGCAAAGGTAACGAACATCTCCTCACTTACCGGAGCCACTGGCGCAACGGGGGCTCAAGGAGCGACCGGTTCACAGGGTGCTGACGGCTCGTTACGGATTTACGGCGACAGCTCAGCTGGCGCTCTCAGCGTCACGGGTACCGTCACGTGGGTTAGCACGGAGGCGTTGGGACAGTACACGGACTGCTCGATCGCGGCAGGTGCGACACTGACCGTCCCCACAGGAACGGTGCTCCGTTGTTCGGGGTCGTTCACAAATAATGGGGCCATAACGGTGTCCACCCCGTACAGCGCTGCTCAGATAGGGAGCATCTCAGCCTCGGGCGGTATATACCCCTCCTATACTGGGCCGTCGGCGCCCGCACTTGGATGGGGGCGCACCGCCGCATCGAACGCCGGATACGGGAGTGATGCTGCGATAGTGCTGGGAGGTTCAGCAGGGTTTGGTCTTAACACTCGCTTCGCGGCGAATATCCTTCGACCAGGCCCGATCGGCGGAGGGAGCGGCGGTGCGGGTGTCGGTAGTGTGGGAGCGTTTGGCGGAGGGACCCTCACCGTGCTTGCGCAGGGACCTCTCGTTAATAACGGAACCATTCGCGCCGATGGGAGCGATGCCGGTGTAGCCGGTTCCGGCGGCGGTGCGGGAGGAATGATCATTCTCGCCTCAAAGGTTTCGGTCTCGCATGAGGCCGCCGGGGTTCTGGAGGTTGACGGTGGGGCAGGAGGGGCGTCCGACGCCAGCCGAGG
>Ga0214921_10006005_pt1 | contig 16859 bp, 11 predicted proteins | sample LL1505_MetaG_FD_177992 | JGI IMG/M metagenome (GOLD analysis project Ga0214921, IMG submission 177992) | Freshwater microbial communities from Lake Lanier, Atlanta, Georgia, United States - LL-1505 | ecosystem: Environmental > Aquatic > Freshwater > Lake | place: USA: Georgia | collected...
TGTAACCAGTGTAACCTGTGTAACCAGTGTAACCTGTAAATCCAGTGTAACCGGTATATCCAGTGTAACCTGTGTATCCAGTATAACCTGTAAATCCAGTGTAACCGGTATATCCAGTGTATCCTGTATAACCTGTGTAACCTGTAAATCCAGTGTAACCTGTATATCCTGTGTAACCTGTATAACCAGTATAACCGGTATCACCAGTATAACCAGTGTATCCTGTGTAACCTGTAAATCCGGTATAACCAGTGTATCCGGTATAACCAGTGTATCCGGTATAACCAGTGTATCCTGTGTAACCTGTAAATCCTGTATAACCAGTGTATCCTGTGTATCCTGTGTAACCAGTATAACCGGTATCACCAGTATAACCAGTGTATCCTGTATAACCAGTGTATCCAGTATAACCTGTAAATCCTGTATAACCAGTGTATCCGGTATAACCAGTGTATCCTGTATAACCTGTAAATCCAGTGTATCCTGTATATCCTGTGTAACCTGTATAACCAGTATAACCGGTATCACCAGTATAACCAGTGTATCCTGTGTAACCAGTGTATCCTGTGTAACCTGTAAATCCTGTGTATCCTGTATATCCAGTGTAACCTGTGTATCCTGTATAACCTGTGTATCCTGTATAACCTGTGTATCCTGTGTAACCAGTGTAACCTGTAAATCCAGTGTAACCGGTATATCCAGTGTAACCTGTGTATCCTGTATAACCTGTGTATCCTGTATAACCTGTGTATCCTGTGTAACCGGTGTAACCAGTATAACCGGTGTCACCAGTATAACCCGTGTATCCAGTGTAACCAGTGTATCCTGTATAACCTGTATAACCAGTATAACCTGTAAATCCGGTATAACCTGTATATCCTGTATAACCAGTGTATCCTGTGTAACCAGTAAAACCAGTGTAACCAGTGTATCCTGTGTATCCTGTATAACCAGTATAACCGGTGTCACCAGTATAACCTGTGTAACCTGTGTAACCAGTGTATCCTGTGTAACCTGTAAATCCAGTGTATCCTGTATATCCTGTGTACCCTGTATATCCAGTGTAACCTGTAAATCCAGTGTATCCAGTATAACCAGTGTAACCAGTGTATCCTGTATAACCTGTAAATCCGGTATAACCAGTGTATCCTGTGTAACCAGTGTATCCAGTATATCCTGTATAACCAGTGTATCCTGTGTAACCGGTGTAACCTGTATAACCTGTAAATCCGGTATAACCAGTGTATCCTGTGTAACCAGTGTATCCAGTATAACCTGTAAATCCGGTATAACCAGTGTATCCTGTATATCCTGTATAACCAGTATAACCGGTGTCACCAGTATAACCTGTGTATCCAGTGTAACCAGTGTATCCTGTGTAACCTGTAAATCCTGTGTATCCTGTATAACCTGTATATCCTGTATATCCTGTATAACCTGTATAACCTGTATAACCTGTAAATCCAGTGTAACCGGTGTATCCTGTATATCCTGTGTATCCTGTATAACCTGTGTATCCTGTATATCCAGTGTATCCAGTGTATCCAGTGTAACCGGTGTATCCTGTATATCCTGTGTATCCTGTATATCCAGTGAATCCAGTATATCCTGTATATCCTGTATATCCTGTATATCCTGTATAACCGGTGTCACCAGTATAACCAGTGTATCCTGTGTATCCTGTATAACCTGTGTATCCTGTATAACCTGTGTAACCAGTGTATCCTGTGTAACCAGTGTATCCTGTATAACCAGTGTATCCTGTATAACCAGTAAATCCAGTATAACCAGTGTATCCCGTGTAACCAGTGTATCCTGTATAACCAGTAAATCCAGTATAACCTGTATATCCTGTATATCCTGTATAACCTGTGAATCCAGTATAACCAGTGTAACCAGTATATCCTGTAAATCCAGTATAACCAGTGTATCCTGTATAACCTGTTTCTCCTGTATAACCTGTGTAACCCGTATATCCTGTAAATCCAGTATAACCAGTATAACCAGTATAGCCTGTGTATCCTGTATACCCGGTATATCCAGTATAACCGGTGTATCCTGTATAACCTGTTTCTCCAGTGTAACCTGTGTAACCGGTATACCCAGTGTAACCTGTGTATCCTGTATATCCTGTGTATCCTGTGTATCCTGTATATCCGGTGTATCCAGTGTATCCTGTGTAACCTGTGTAACCTGTGTATCCAGTGTAACCTGTATATCCTGTATATCCTGTATAACCTGTGAATCCAGTATAACCAGTGTAACCAGTATATCCTGTAAATCCTGTGTAACCAGTATAACCTGTATATCCAGTGTATCCAGTGTAACCTGTGTAACCTGTGTAACCTGTGTATCCTGTATATCCTGTATATCCTGTGTATCCTGTATATCCTGTATCTCCTGTGTAACCAGTATAACCTGTGTATCCAGTATATCCAGTGTAACCAGTGAAACCAGTGTATCCTGTAAATCCGGTGTAACCAGTGTAACCTGTATAACCTGTGTAACCTGTTACTCCTGTATATCCAGTGTATCCAGTATATCCTGTGTATCCTGTATAACCTGTTACTCCTGTATATCCAGTATATCCAGTTGCTCCTTGTTCTCCTGTATCACCTTTGAAATTTATAAATAATACTACATCATCATTATTTGCAAATGCCCCAGATTTTGTTTGATATGTCACACCATATGTTACATATGTATATGTACCACCAACATCACTAGTAGGTCCAGATTTTGAGTCAAGTATATAGTTATAACTTATAGACGCATCAGTTGCCTTTTGAATTATAACAGTACTTCCAGTATTTGCTCTTAATAAATATAAACTTGAAATATCTATGTTTTGTGAAATTGAATCTATATATAATAATTGAGAAGTTGGACTATTAGCAAATTGTTCATTATTTGATAATACTCCATATGGTCCAGTAGCGGTGGCTCCAGTATATACTTTATATAAAAAAGAATTAATTGTATTACCTGCTGCGCCTGTAAATCCTGTATAACCTGTGTATCCTGTTACTCCTGTATAACCTGTATATCCGGTGTAACCAGTATAACCAGTTTCTCCAGTATATCCTGTTACTCCAGTGTAACCAGTGTATCCAGTGTAACCGGTATATCCTGTATAACCAGTTTCTCCAGTATATCCTGTTACTCCAGTGTAACCTGTATAACCAGTATATCCTGTATAACCAGTGTAACCAGTGAATCCAGTGTATCCTGTATAACCAGTGTAACCGGTATATCCTGTATAACCAGTTTCTCCAGTATATCCTGTTACTCCAGTGTAACCTGTATAACCAGTGTATCCTGTATAACCAGTGTAACCAGTGAATCCAGTGTATCCTGTATAACCAGTGTAACCAGTGTATCCTGTGTATCCTGTATAACCAGTGTAACCAGTATCTCCTGTGTAACCGGTATAACCGGTGTAACCAGTATAACCAGTGTAACCGGTGAATCCAGTGTATCCAGTGTAACCTGTGAATCCAGTATAACCAGTGTATCCTGTATATCCAGTGTAACCAGTAAATCCAGTATATCCAGTGTAACCTGTGAATCCAGTGTAACCAGTATAACCAGTATCTCCAGTATAACCTGTGTATCCAGTGAATCCAGTATAACCAGTGTATCCTGTATATCCAGTGTAACCAGTAAATCCAGTATATCCAGTGTAACCTGTGAATCCAGTGTAACCAGTGTAACCAGTGTAACCAGTGTAACCAGTGTAACCGGTGTATCCAGTGTATCCAGTGTAACCAGTATATCCTGTTTCCCCAGTATATCCAGTGTAACCTGTGAATCCAGTGTAACCAGTATATCCAGTGTAACCGGTATAACCAGTATATCCAGTGAAACCAGTGTAACCAGTGTATCCTGTATAACCAGTGTATCCTGTTTCCCCAGTATATCCAGTGTAACCTGTGAATCCAGTGTAACCAGTGTATCCTGTATATCCAGTATATCCTGTGAATCCAGTGTAACCAGTATATCCAGTATATCCTGTGTAACCAGTGTATCCTGTGTATCCAGTGTAACCAGTATATCCAGTGTAACCAGTATATCCAGTATATCCAGTGTAACCTGTTTCTCCTGTATAACCAGTGTAACCGGTGAATCCAGTATATCCAGTGTAACCGGTGTAACCAGTATATCCAGTGTATCCGGTAAATCCTGTATATCCAGTGTAACCAGTATATCCAGTGTAACCTGTTTCTCCTGTATATCCAGTGTATCCTGTAAATCCAGTATATCCAGTGTAACCAGTATAGCCAGTGTAACCTGTGAATCCAGTATATCCTGTATAACCAGTATATCCTGTATATCCTGTGTAACCAGTAAAACCAGTGTATCCTGTGTAACCAGTAAAACCAGTGTATCCGGTATATCCGGTATATCCAGTATAACCAGTAGCTCCATAACCAGTATAACCGGTATATCCAGTAAAACCAGTGTATCCAGTGTAACCAGTATAACCAGTGTAACCAGTGTCACCAGTATATCCTGTATAACCAGTAAAACCAGTGTATCCGGTAAATCCAGTATAACCAGTGTATCCGGTATATCCGGTATATCCAGTATATCCAGTATAACCAGTCGCTCCATAACCAGTATAACCGGTATATCCAGTGTATCCAGTAAATCCAGTATATCCAGTGTAACCAGTGTAACCAGTATATCCAGTGTAACCAGTGTAACCAGTGTAACCAGTATATCCAGTTGCTCCAAATCCAGTATACCCTGTATATCCAGTAAAACCAGTATATCCGGTATATCCAGTATAACCAGTCGCTCCGAATCCTGTATATCCTGTATAACCTGTATATCCTGTATATCCTGTTGCTCCAAAGCCAGTATATCCTGTATAACCTGTATTTCCGGTATATCCTGTATATCCTGTTGCTCCAAAACCAGTATAACCAGTATAACCTGTATATCCTGTATATCCAGTGAATCCAGTATAACCAGTTGCTCCAAAACCTGTATATCCTGTATAACCGGTATATCCTGTATAACCTGTTCCACTACCTCCTCCACCACTAGCTATAACTGAACCAATTAATTCAATTAAATATTGTTCTTCCGGCGGTTCTGTTTGATAAAAAACTGAAAATGAAAATGACATATTAGTTATTGTTTTATTATAAAAGTGATTTTTTAAATTAAATAATTAAAATATAATTTTTTCTAATATGGAATTTTAAAAATATATATCTAATTAAAAAATAAAATATTAGAAATTATCTTGAATTATACATCATATTAAAAATAAAATGAATTATTTTATAATTATTTTGTAATAATTATAATAATGCCTCCACATTACCAACAAATCAAGAATAATTTAATAAAAACAATTGGCAATCATTTAACAGCTTTAAAACAATCTCGCACTAAAAGGGAAAAGATTATTTGCGGTAAAATGATGATTGATTATATTATTAGTGAAAAACAAAATGTATTTGATATACATATTATGGATGCTAGATTTATTTCTACAATCAAGAATAAACTAATAGAATTTCATAATCAAAATATTCCCTGGGCTTATAATTATTATTTAATTCTATTTGACGAGAATATGCCTGTAATTAACGAAATTATTATTGAAGATGATATTCCTAGAGAAAACCAAAATATTCTAGATGAAATAATAAATGAAAATGATGTTTTAATTAACCCTAATATTATTCATTTTAATGACGATGATGACGATGACGATGATGAAGACGAAAAAGATGATGACGATGATATATTTTACAACAGATAATATAAATTATATAAAAATTATAAATTATTTTATTAATCTTTAGATCTAATAAAATAAATGAGTAGAAATAATCGTCGCGGTAATCCACAATACACAACTGCTATTGATGATCTTCCTTCACTAGAAGACATTGAAAGCAATGGTGGAGGGCGATATAATCAACCCGGTCCATCACCTGAAAAATACGAGAAATTTATAAGAAATAATTATTCTCCTCCAAGACAATCTGGTATGATGGAATCTCCTCCTGAAAATTATATGTATCCCCTACAACCTCAAATGCATATGTTACAGGATCATATGGCTCCAAAAGAAATATATGACGGTTCCGGAGAACCTTCTTGTATTGAAGTAGCAAATCATATAGCAAACTGCCCTATATGCAGCAAATTTTACAACAACGATAAAACACTATATATTTTAACCATTGTTATATTAGCAATATTTTGTATATTATTATTGAAAAAAGTATTAAATGTTTAAATTTTTAAAATTATTTTTAAAAATACATCTTATTTAAATACTTATTTAAAATATAACTTTTACTTACTAAAAAAACATGTCAAACGAAGAGACCTTAACAAAAATACTAAATGAAACAATACAAGAAATTGATATTTCATTAAAAACCACAGAAGTTCCACTTATAGAAACCGAAACAATCCCTCAAGAAAAATCCTCATCTTTTGATACTATTGTTTTATCTGGAAATTCTATTAAAGGTATTGTTACATTAGGATCATTACAATATCTTACTGACAATTTTTTACTCAATAATATCACAAATTATATAGGAACTTCTTCCGGTGCTATGTGCTGCTATTTACTAGCTATAGGTTATACACCTATTGAAGTAATTGTATATATTTGCACTAATCAAATACTTGAAAAAATGCAATATTTTAACGTTGTAGCTATGTTAAACGGTTCTGGAGCATCTTCTTTCACCCCAATACAAGAACAACTTGAAAAAATGACTATTGAAAAAATAGGAAAACTCCTCACTTTTAAAGACATTAAAGATATATATAAGAAAAATTTAATTTGCGTAGCTCATAACCTATCCACCGGTAAAACCGAATATATAGGCCCTGATACTTATCCAGATCTTCCATGTTTAATAGGGTTAAGAATGTCCGCTAATCTTCCTCTCATTTTTGATCATTATAAATACAACGGTAGCTTTTGGTTAGATGGAGGTATATCTAATAATTTTGCTATTAATAAAGCTTGTGAAATAGGTAATAAAATAATAGGCGTAACAGTTACTAAAGAATTAGATGATTTTAAATGTGAAAATATTGATACTAATATTCTAGAATACATATATAAACTCATGTTTATACCAATTTACAACTGTCAAAATTATATGATAGAACAAGCACTAAATAAAAATACCAATTGCACCATAATAAAACTTTCCTATCCAAAACTAAAATTATTTAATTTCTCAATAAACTCTACAGACAAACTTGAAATGTTTTCATATGGTTATCAACAAACAAACGACTTTTTTACAAAATAAAAACATTTACAATATAAAGAATAATTATTATATTATTAAATGAAGCGTAATGATCCACCTGAAATAATTCCAGAACAACAGAAAAAAAAGAAAAGATTCACAATTGTAACACATTTTGATCCACCTCCTGTCAAAACAATAAAAGACATTATATCAATGGGAAACTCTGGTAAATTATACAAAAATATCAATACATTAATGCTCGCTAGAGTTACACCTGTTCTAGAAGAATTAAATAATCTTATCGGCCTTGAGAGTGTAAAACAAACCATATTTTTTCAAGTATTATATTACTTACAAAACATGCATTCACGCAACCAAAACGAAGAATATCTTCATACAGTTATTATGGGTCCTCCTGGAACCGGAAAAACAACTATAGCAAAAATTATAGGAAAAATATACCAAGAAATGGGAATTTTATCCAGAAACGGAAATTTCAAAATCGCTTATCGTGATGATTTAATTGCCGGTTATCTAGGCCAAACTGCTCTCAAAACCAGAAAATTACTTGACTCTTGTATAGGAGGTGTCCTCTTCATTGATGAAGTATATTCTCTTGGTAATAAAGAAGGTAAAGACTCTTTCTCTAAAGAAGCTATTGACACAATAACAGGTTTTCTTTCAGACCATAAAAATGATTGCTGTGTTATCATAGCTGGCTACGAAAAAGAAATAGAAGATTGTTTCTTTCAAGTAAATAGAGGACTCAAAAGACGATTCCCTTGGAGTCATACTATAACACCTTATACATCTATAGATTTGAGTAAAATAATGGTTAAAATGATTCACGACATATATTGGAATATTAGCTACGACACTCAAGAATTAATACAATTCTTTGACACTCATAAAGACCAATTTAAAAATTCTGCTGGTGACATTGAAAACTTAATTACTAAAACAAAAATGTGCCATTCTCAAAGAGTTTTCTCTCTAGATGAAAATAATAAATTTGTTATACTAATGGAAGACATTAAAAATGCTATTAAAATTATCATTGAAAATAACAAAAAAATTAAAGACGAAGATGAACCTCCATTTGGTATGTATTTATAAAACGATTTAATTAAATAAAAATATACTTTACAACAATTTCTATGGACCTGATAGCAAATATTTTAGACCTATTCTTCACTTCTAGACCTATAATATATAAATCCACAAATCTTGATACACAAATGTATATTCACTATTGTAAAAATTTTAAATACATTACTCTAGAAGAATGGAATCTTATAGACAACAATGAAAAACAAAGATCCTTTTTCATTAAAAAAAGACAAAAAATATAAAAATGATTTATTTTATAATATTTTTATTATAAAAAATATTAAATGGGAATTAACAATCTACATAAACTTTTAAGAAATAAATGTCCTCAAATTTACGAAGAAGTTCATTTATCCAAATATGCTTTCAAAAAAATTGCCATTGATATTTCTCTATACTTATTCAAGTATAAAACTATCTTTGGTGATAAATGGTTATCTGCTTTCATAAATCTAGTCTCTTGTATGAGGCGAAATAATATTCATTGTGTTTTTATATACGATTCTGGTGCTCCACCTGAAAAAGGCGCAGAACAAGCTGAACGTAGAGAAACCCGTGAAAAATTACGACAAAAAGTTCTTGAAATTGAAGAAGCTCTTTTAGACTATAAAGAAAACGGAAATCTTTCTCAAACTATTATAGACTTTAATAAAAAGCTGTCTAAACGTAGAGGTGATACAAATATGAAAAAACTTCTTCGTAGAGACATTAAAGAAGATGAAATTAAAGATTCAGATGTAGCAGAAATGGATGAAGAACTTATTAAAATTAAAAACCAGGTTATCAGCATATCTTCAACTGATTTTGATCTTACAAAAATTCTTTTTGATATTATAAATGTTCCATATTTTCAAGCTCCTCTAGAAGCAGAAACAATGTGCGCTGATATTTGTATTAGAAAACAAGTTGATGCTGTAATTTCTGAAGATACAGACGTTCTAGCTTACGGCGCGCCAATATTTTTAACCAAATTAAATACCCATAATGACACATGCACTGAAATTAAATATAATGATATTCTAGAACAATTAGAAATATCTTCACCACAATTTTTAGATCTTTGTATTATGTGTGGATGCGACTATAACAAAAACATTTTTAGAATTGGTCCTGAAAAAGCTTACAAATTATTAAAAGAACACGGAAATATTGATGACTTACACAATAAAGGTGTATTAAAAGATATTTCTGTTCTTAAACATAATAGAAGCCGGGAACTTTTTAGAAACTATCAAAAATCTAACGTCTCTATCCCTTATTGCGGACAACCAGATTTTAAAAAACTACAAGAATTTGTTTTTAAACATAATATTAGTATAAATCTATCTTCTTTTCACAAAGCTTGTTCTCCAGCTGTTTTAGTATTTACAGAAGAAGATCAAGATCAAGATGAAATTAAAGAAGAGATTCAAGATGGTCTAGAAATTATTGAAGATGAAGAAATTGAATATTAAAATTTTATTGTAATATAAAAAATATATATTATAATAAAAATATGAGTGGTAGAAAATACCGCAACTTAAATGATTATAACAGCAAAAATAACTCTCTCCCTTCTACTCAACAAGAAGATAGCTGTTTAACACAATGGAATCATATGAAAACTCAAAATACTACAAATCCAGAAAAATGGGGTCCTCAATTCTGGTTTATACTCCATAACGCGGCAGCATATTATCCAGAAGTTGCTTCTCCTATATGCGCCAATAGAGTTAAAGGTTTTATTTTAGGTATTCCTTATATGCTTCCTTGCCAATCTTGCGCCGAAGACGCAAACTATTTTATAAATAGCCACGCTGACAAACTTGATGAAATATGTAGCTCTAAAGAAAACATATTTGAATTCTTTAGACAGTTTCATAATTATGTTAATACAAAAACTGGAAAACCACAAATGTCTAAAGAACAAGCTCAAGCACTATATAAATATTAATTTTAAATAATAACATTATAATTCTACATTTAAATATATAACTACAAAAATAAAAAAGATTTTTAAAATGAGTTTCTATGAATTAGAAAAAAATATGTTACGTCAAAAACTAATTAAACTAAATGATAAACAAAAACTAGCTTATGAATTAATGTCCCAAGGTAAATCAGTTTTTATCACAGGCGCTGGAGGTGTCGGAAAATCTGCCTGTATAAAAATGTTTTATAACATTTATAGAAATTCAAAAAACATCGCTATGACTAGCACAACCGGAACTTCTGCTATATTAATTAACGGAACTACCATTCACTCTTACCTTGGAATTGGTCTAGCTAGAGGAACCGCTGAATACATAGCAAATAACATCATCAATAACAAATATATCCTTAAACGTTGGAAAAAACTTGAAACTTTAATCATTGACGAAATAAGTATGCTTTCTCCAGTCTTATTTGACAAACTTGAAGAAATTGCTAGAGTATTGAGAAAAAATTCTCTACCCTTTGGCGGTATTCAACTAATCATTTCCGGAGACTTTTGCCAACTTCCCTGTGTTGATTCTAACGATTTTTGCTTTTCCGCAAAATCCTGGAATAAATGTATTAATCACACCTGTTATCTTACAGAAATCATTAGACAAAATGATACAACCTTTCAAAAATGCTTAAATGAAGTTAGAATCGGAAATTTAAGCCAAGAATCAATAAACCTACTACAATCCAGAGTCGGTGCTAAACTATCTAATACATACGGCATTCATCCAACTAAATTATTCCCCTTAAACAAGGATGTTGATACTATCAATAGTAATGAACTTGATAAACTAGCCAAAAAGGGAACTGTATTCTATCAATACGATATTGAGTTTCAACTTAATAGCTCTCTTGAAAAAAATAGAGATATTATACTTAATAAATACTCTAAACACAACATCGCTCCTGAAACAATTCAACTCGCTATTGGATCTCAAGTAATGCTAATACATAATCTTGACATTGAAAACAAACTTGTCAATGGTAGCAGAGGAATTGTCATTAACTTTATTGATGACCTTCCTAATGTTAAATTCATAAATGGAGTTGAAAAAGTAATTGACTATCATACTTGGGAAATTGAAGAACAAGAATCATTAATTATGAAAATCATTCAAATACCTTTAAAACTTGCTTGGGCTTGTAGCATACACAAAATACAAGGCGCTTCTCTTGATTACGTAGAAATTGATCTTGAAAATATCTTTGAATACGGTCAAGCTTATTGTGGATTAAGCAGAGTCAAAACTATTGAAGGGCTTTCAATTACTTCTCTTGATGTTGAAAAAATAAAAGCTCATCCTGATGCTATTGAATATTACAAAACTATATAATCTTTTTCATTATAATATACTTTACAATATTATAATCATATATAAGTTTTTAATTCTGAAAACCCTCCTATAAACTTTCCATCTTTAAAAACCATTGGAACATATCTATAAGTTTTAGTTAATATATCTACATCTCTATATATTCTTTCTCTATTACTTACTGTTATATTTACACTTTTATATTTTTGCCCCTTACTATCTAATAAATTCTTCGCATCTTTACAATAAGGACAACCTTCTCGTGTTATTATATACCATCCCTTTACTGGAGGTTTAAACCCCTTTCTCTTAATACTCTTTCTTTTTGAAGACATTCTTCTTGATCTTCTTCTTGACCTTTTTCTTAAAGACTTTCTTACACTCTTTCTCCTTACACTCTTTCTTCTTGACTTTCGCATACTCTTTCTCCTTACACCCTTTCTTCTTGACTTTCGCATACTCTTTCTTCTTAAAGATTTACGTCTAGAAGATCTTATTTTTTTCATTTTTATATATAACAATATATTTATTTTCCATTTATAAACCGATAAAAGAACTTATTCACTATAATATATTAACTCTGATTCAACATCGGATAATATTTCTATATTATCTTCTTCTTTCTCTTCTTTCTCTTCTTGCTTATCTTCAATCATACAATTTACTCTCTTTGGAATCAATATCATCAACTCATAAGCCAGCTTTCTACTAAATTCAGTTGGAGGGCCATCCATAAACCTTATTCCATTACAATACTCCAAAAACTTACTCTTCAAACTTAATTTATATTCAAGATCCATATTCTTATTTGCATCTAACTCTTCTCCTGCTTTTAATAATAATTCACGATTAATTGGATCTATCGCCTTTGATATCTTGGTTAATAAGTTCCTTGCTTCAACATCTACACACACCTGATTGTTCTCATCTTTATACTTAATTGTCTTCCTTGATCTATCTGTTACAACAATGCTATCCTTACAAGGATATTTTACAATAAAAGTAGCATATCCATGTGCTCCGTTCTTTATATGTTCTATAGTTAAATGTTTTGCGTTATTTTTAAAATGCTCATCTGTCATTGCTGTAAAATTCTCTATATTAACAGTATTATATGTATTCTTTACCTTTGGTGCTGATACTGCCTTCATTAATAGCTTCTCATTCTGTTCTTGATTTATTTTCATTAATTTTATTTCTTCTTCTTTTTGTTCTAGTTTTAATTTTAATTCTTTTAACTGTTCTTCCATCTTGCTATTTTCTTCTTTCATTTTAATAGTAATAGGATCGGTTAAATGAGCATTTACATGTCTATCATGACTACTTTTTAGTGTAAAAGTTTTTAAACAATATACACATTCATATAGCTTTTCAGGTTTAGTTTCTTGAATTTTTAAACAATATTTAGCTTTCATTTGGTGTGTCTTAAGAATATTTTTTGCTGTAAAATTCTTGTTACAAAATTCACATTTAAATTCCATTTATATTATAATAAATATATTTTTAAATATGTTTAGCAAAAAAAGCTACACAGTTATTTAGCAAAAAAAGCTACACAAAAAGTTAAACATTATAAAATAAATTGAATAATAAATAAAGTTGCAAGTTTTGCTAAATTTGCAAAAATTTAGCTTTTTTTGCTACTTTATTTTGGTGGTTTTTAAGGCTAAATGCCTTAAAAAATTGATTTTTGAAAAAAAATGCCAATTTGTGTGTGTTAACAAAAAATATTTTTAGAATTTTTTTTAGACATTTTCTAAAAATTAGTTCTTCAAAAATATTCTTAATAATTAAAAATTCTAAAATTCAAAAATATAATTTTAAACTTTAGAAAAATAATACTTTAACAATATATTTTTTAACATTTTTTGTTAAAAATGATTTAAATACTTCTTTATTTATAATAAAAATGGATTTAACATGTCAACATTGTAATAAAGTTTGTTCTACAAAAGGGGCATTAAAAACTCACCAAACAACAAGTAGATATTGCCTTAAATTGCAAGATACAACAGCAGAAGTTATATATAATTGTGATAAGTGTACTAAAACTTTTACAATAAAAAGTAGTTATGATAGACATTTAGTAAAACACTTACCAGACTCTGAAGTAATTAAACTAAAAAATGAAATAGAAGAACTTAAACAAAAAAATATTGATGATAATTTAAAAAATGCTTTGTTAGAAATAACAGAGATAAAAGAAGAGTTGAAAATAACAAAAGAACAATTAAAATTATTACAAGAAGAAAATGTAAAACAATTGCAACTAGAAAATAAAGATAATAAAAAGAAGATAGATACAATGACAAAGAAGTATGTAAAAAAGCAAGAGCGTGTTCAATATGAAGTTCCAAATGTAATATATGTTTTAACAACAGCGTCTTTAAAGAAGGAAAGGAGATATATATTAGGAAAAGCAGGAAATTTGACAGATAGATTATCAACTTATAATAAGACGGACGAGCATGAGGTAGTATATTATCAAGGATGTGGAAATTCTGATAATATGCCTTTGGTAGAAAGTTTAGTTTTTCATAAATTAAAAGAATATAGAGAACAAGCTAATAGAGAGAGATTTATTTTACCAGAAGATAAGGAGCTAGAGATTTTTATTCAAGCGATAAAGAGCAGCATAGACGCATGTAAGTGAAATTTTTAATATAATATATTAAAAATAAGTTGATATAAATTAATATTTCATTTTTTATTTATTTTAAAATAAAAATTGATTTTAAAGAATATTAATATGTAAAATAAAATAATGTCAACGGATTGCGAAATTTGCTATGAAAAATTTAATAACAGTAATCACAAAAAAGTTCCTTGTTGTTCTTGTGATAGTAAAATATGTAGAACATGTGTTCAAAATTACTTAAAAAATACAACAGAAATGCCTCATTGTCATAAATGTAAAACAGGATGGACTTTGGAGTATTTAAGCACAGTTACACCAAAATCATTTCATAATTTAGACTATCGTAAATATAGAACATCAATAGCATTAGATAGAGAGAAAGGATTATTAGTAGAAGCACAACCTGCTGTTGAAAATATAATACTTGATAGGAAAAATAGGCTAGAACTTACTGGTTTATATCTTGAGAGAAATACATTTGCGACCACAATACTCCCAAAATTTGATGATGACCCAGAAATAGTTGAAACAAATAAAGAAATAGGGAAAATACAAAAAAAGTTAGATAAACTACATAAACAAATTGAAGATAGAAGATTATATCTAAATCGTGACTCCAACACTAGAAAAGATTTTGTACATAATCGTATTAGAGAATTAGAAATGTTTTTAAGAGGAGGTGCTAGAACTGAAGAAAGAAAACAATTTATAAAAGCTTGTCCTATGGACGACTGCCGAGGATTTTTAAGCACTGCCTGGAAATGTGGTATATGCGAAACATGGATTTGTAAGGATTGTCATGTTAAAAAGGAAGAAAAAGATGACGCAAATCACGTATGTGATAAAGAAGCAGTTGAAACAGCAAAGATGATTGCTATGGAGACAAAACCATGCCCAAATTGCGCTGTCCCTATTTATAAAACAGAAGGTTGCGATCAGCTTTGGTGCACATTATGTCATACACCATTTTCTTGGGCTACTGGTAGAAAAGTAACAGGTGTTATACACAATCCTCATTTTTATGAATGGCAAAGACAACAAAATAATGGTGTTGCTCCAAGAGTAGCTGGAGATATTGTTTGCGGAGGACTTCCTGATATTATTGCTATTGATAGACATTTATTGGCTGAGAAAATAAGTATTAGGCAAATACCTCAAAAAGATATAAATAACAGACATAGACTTATTAATCATATTTTACACGTTGATATACCGCATTATCCTACAGATCAAGGTGATTCATTTAGAGATTTACGTATTAGATATTTATTGAAAGATATAACACAAGAAGGATGGCTTTCTGGAATTCAAAAGAATGAGAAAAAATTTGAAAAGAATAATGCTGTATGTAATGTATTAAGAATGTTTACAACAGTTATGACTGATATGTTTAATAATATTTTAACTAAAAAGGGTAATGAAATTATTGATATATGGGAAGATATGGAAAAGTTGAGGAAATATACTAATAATAATTTGGAGAAGATATATTCAAGATTTGATAATATAACACCTTATATTTCTAAAAATTGGGCATCAATATCTATTTCTATGAAAGATAAGAATGATGTTATAGATACAACCATTTGGAATAATAGATTGGAAATGCCTGTAGCTAATGAATTTACAAGGTTGGATGCTGATGAAGATAATAATGTTATTATAGGACCAAGTATTATTCATGATACAGGATATTGTTTAGCAAATATGTTTGCTAGTGAATACAGCTCAAGCAATGTTATACAATTATTATATATAAAATTTAAATTAACCGCTTCTAAAAAGGTTGGAAAAGGATCTTATGAAATTCATATTTATACACCAATTGTGGATACACTTGGTCAAGATGTAGATACTAGAGACTCAATATTTAGAGTTGGGTCACGTGTAAGATATCAACATAAGAACGCAACTATTTTTGAAATAAAGGAGAGACAAAATAAAGAGATGTATGCTGCTAATAATACAAACTTGTATAGTATTGTATATGATGATAGTAAAATTGAAGAAAATATAGAGTTGCGTAACCTGTTTCATTCTGATTCTCCTGTTCCTGCAAGACATGCTTTTATACTTGAAAATAAAATAAAGTTTGATATTTATAATGATACTACTACAGATGATGCTGGTAATCAAAAATATCTTTTTAAAGATCCTATAGTTGTTAATCCAGGACAAGTTATGGCAGTTGTTAATACAAATGGTCCTCTTGAGTTTACTTGGGATAGAACATGGGAATTAACAGATATTTTAGTGTTTAGATATTACTTTGGATTTAATTGGGCTCGTAATGTAGGTGATATAGTTCCACGCATAAATGATACAATTGATACTAGACCTGGATTTTATTTTGGAGTAAAAATATAATAAATTTATTAAAAAAATATTTTAAATATTTAAAATATTTTTTATATTAACCTTTTACATTAGCTTTTATTATTGTTTTCTAAAAATGGTTTAAAGATAAGGCGTTTTATAATAAAAATGCCACCACGTAAGCAAAAGACAGAAAAGTCCGAGACGGCTTCAGCGAAGCCAGTAGAGCCGGTTCCGGCCAAGACAGTTGAAGTAGAAAGTGAAGTAGTA
>Ga0214921_10006006_pt1 | contig 16857 bp, 12 predicted proteins | sample LL1505_MetaG_FD_177992 | JGI IMG/M metagenome (GOLD analysis project Ga0214921, IMG submission 177992) | Freshwater microbial communities from Lake Lanier, Atlanta, Georgia, United States - LL-1505 | ecosystem: Environmental > Aquatic > Freshwater > Lake | place: USA: Georgia | collected...
ACGCGAATCAATATGGTCTTCCAGATTAGGACAGCCCCAGTAAAAACAAAGACACTCGAATAAAATAGGCTCCCAAATCTTCTCACTTGCATAATTTTTTTCGCTATTGTTCTCACACGAAAAACAATACTTGTACTTTACTAGTTCCGTTTTATTATCTGTTTCACCTACATACGATTTTAATTCGTGATAATTTTTACGACCATATACCCGCATAATATCCGTAGATGTAGACGTAGCTTGTGACTCCGAATCCACATATTTCAAAAAGTTCACCCTTTTCATATGCCCTTCGTCATATAATTTCTCACTTAGTACACACATTACCTTATTTATTTTATCTTCCCCTATAATTTCTTCTGGGGGCGATACTTGCCATTGTACATTGTTAAGACATTCCGTATGTCGAAACACTCTCATAAACTTGTTCACATCCGGTATAGCCCATTCTCCCCATGTCTTAACTCCCCAGTTTTTAGTAGTGTCATATACCCACGGTTCCATCTGAAACACAATCGTCTTTTTAGGGTCGTACACACACGATGAATCATATGTAGGCATATTTATAATCACGTAGTAGTCAATATTATTATCACCATCATTATCACCATCATCTGAAACAATCTCAAATACACTATTTTCATAAGTTTTCCAATCAATATACATTGAAGAAAATTCACAACACAAATCTTTCGAAGAACACCAGTTGCATAACATTTTTACGCGTTTTTTATTTGTGGGTTTTGATATATCCGAATTTCGATTAATCTCACGCACCTGTTGCATCTCATTGTTTTTAATCTCTCCTAATAGCGTCTCCTCATATACCCGTTTGAAGTTATCATCAAGATTCTCTACAACTTTCGATACATATTCTTTTTTAATATAAATACCATCATGTTCGCCAAACCATCGCGAACTTGTAATCATTTCAATACTACTCTTAAAAAATCCGAGCGTATTAAATGCGATGCATTGTTTATCATTCGCAGCACACAGTACCATATTTTTTAGATTATCCTGTTTGTGATACAAGTCGCACCCTATTTGGTCGCCACCAGGTATATAAACAAAGTTGTCTTTTAAAATACGAAGGTACTCATTTATGTAGAAGCTAAAATCAATCGAATCAACAAACTTTTGTATATCCGTATCATAGTCGTTATCATCTTCGTGCCATAACGATATACATAAATTCGGTTGTGTTTCATACCTATCGAGAGTATTCGCAATTTTCATAATGTAGTCAATACCATGCCTTATTCCGTTTTTGTGAATATAATCTATCATTTTTTGGGCACCTTTTTTATTTATACTATATCCAAATGTTCCTCCAACATACAAATCGGTAGCAAGGTCGCATACTGTTACGTCAGTATCGTGCGTTACTAAACTATATTCATATTTCTCTTTGTTTTTCGACCTGTTAGTATTATACATTGTATACCCATGATATAAAATATCCTTATCATTTAAGTGTGGTTCAAGTTTCGCAAGTTGTTCTTTATATCCACTACATAAAATAACATCATCTTCCATAATAATATAATAGTCATTTACTGTATCCTTTATTAACTCGAGCCATAACCCATAGTGCGACAACGCACAACCAATAAACCCACATCTACTTCCAAAATCATTGCCTTCAAACATTTTATATAATTCTACTGTGGGCGATAATGCAAGGTCGTTACCATATACTGCTTCTATAATTTCGTATTCTTTATCAGAAAATCCTGCCAACTCCAACTTATTTATTATCGCCTTTTTACGGTCATCTCTATGTTTTAAGTTTACAACTTTAATACTACACGATGTGTTTACTTTTATGGGAGGGCTGTATCGCATAATGATGCTTTCATTCGTTGCAATATCAATGTTGCTGGATGGAGGAGCTATAGAGACTAGAGGCGTATGAGGTTCGTGAGATTCGACTAAATTAAATTGTGAAGTATTGTTTAATTCATAAGAGTTTGGTTTTGTTTTATCATGTCGTTCCGATGTTAGTCTACCGATATGACGCGAACATATCATATTAAAAAATGCACTTCTGTATCCTGCGTCATACCAACGCTTTGCATAATCTAATTCGAAAAATTGATTTTCAGTATCATAATTACCTAGACATAAAATAGTTTCAACATCTATCATAGCCGGACGAAAGCTATAGTCTGGCCAGTAGCAACAGTTCGGGAAAGGTATATCATTACTTTTACTATGGTTATGCAGAACAATGGGAAGCCCTTGAATACATTCACATTCGTTAGGGGGTAAAATGGTATGCCCCTTTATAGCCGTATTCTCAATTGTTTCAGAATAGTTTCTGTTGAATAAAACTTGTCGAATATTTTTAGAAGTATGATATGTTGTAAGAACCCGTATAGAATCTTCCACATAGTTTCGTTTCGTATAAAATAAAAAGTCATCTTCCATATGTATCCAATATTTTGGTTTGAGTTCATTTAGTTTATTCCAAATAATATTCATACTTTCTCTGTGACCCTTTTCGGATTCCGACTTCATATAATACGTAATCCACGGGAAATTACTCTTCATATATTCCCTGTCACTTTTGGAAGAATTATCATCGACGCAAAACCAATAGTTAATCTTTTCTTTATCTAACCAATGATTTAAAATAGAACCGATTGTCTGTTTAAATAAATCGAGTCTTTTACAAGTAGTAAATGAAATGAAAACATTATTGGCGACATTACTGGCGCGTTTATGCGAACCCGAACCCGTACCCGTACCTATACCCGTACCCGAACCTGAAGAGACTTTATTATGGAACGTTGTTTTACTATTTTTAGGCATGTCACATAATTTAGAACGATTTTTTTCAAATAAAATGTTCCAACACTCGTGCATTCGTTTGTCTACATCGACGCCATCATTTAATAACTTTTGTATATTTTCGTTATATTCATAAAAAAACTCAAGAGTATCTTTCGTATCATGCAATAGTTGGTCTTTATAACATGCTAAGTTCAAACACGTTTTAATGTACTTGTCAATATTATCAATACACCTAGTAGTAATAATTTTTTTACAACATTCGTACCCTAACTCATGATTTCCACAGTAAAATCCGGCAATACTGCACGAATATTCTACATGGTTAAAATAAAAGGGTTCAAAAAGGAAAAGTTTATTAGGTGGTGGTTCTGTGTGCCCTAGGAACTGTTGACCCAAAGAACAACATAGTAAATACATTTCTTTTTGTAAAAGAATTTCACAAGCTAGCGCAACTCCTTCAATTCTCTCGTGGTCAAAAATGCTGGATTTTGTCAAGTAGCGAATAGCATTTTCAAAATCATTTTGTCGCATATACATGTCTCCCAATATAAAACAAGAATAGTATCTTTCCTGAACCCATGTATTTAGTTTATCCGCTACCATCGTATACCATTCGATTGCATCTTTAACCATGCCACTATCCTTATAACTCTGCGCGCAATAGAAAGCATAACGATTTGACAATCCTTTGTCTGGTTTTTCTAGTTCAGTATAATATGCCTTTTTTAAAATTTCGGCATCTTTTTTATATTTATCAGGGTCTTTGCTCCTACTCCCTTTGCGCCCAGACTCTACATAGTATTCGCCACTTATTACTACTCCTTCAATATTTTTATTTACACATGTCAAAAATTCATGAAGAACGCCATTGAACTGCCACTGAAGATGGTTATTTATTAGTAAGGGGCGAATATAAGCTACGTTGTCTCCTCCAAATTTTAAATTATACATTTCTTTATTAAATACACTAGGAACCGGAAGCTCGAAACTGCCATGTATACTATCATCGGCGTCAAAAATAAATAAGTAGTCTGTTTTTTTATACGCATGTTGCAGAGCTAGAGTCCTATTATATCCAAAATCACGCCACTCGTCTTGAAATAGTTCTCCGTCGATGTTGTTTGATTTAAAATAATCTCTTATTACTTGCTGCGTACCATCAGTAGAACCTGTATCAGAAATAACCCAATAAGTGAACGGAATATAATTTAAAATATTATTGAAAGTGTCTACAATAATATGTGCTTCATTTTTTACAATCATATTTAAACATATTGTTTTATTTTGTAGGATACAAGCTTTTTTTGCGCCATGTAAATTATTTTTCATATTTGTAATATCGTACGTACAACAAGTATTTAGGAATCATAAGACAAATATATTTATATTTATTTTTGTTCTATAAATAAATAAATAAATAAATAAATAATTTAAGTGGCATAAAAATATTATAGAAATATTATAGAAATATTATAGAAATATTATAGAAATATTATAGAAATATTATAGAAATAAATATAATAATAAATATAGTAATATAATATAATTATATTCCAATAAATGTCATTTACTCGTTTTCACGATGACCCATGTAGAATAGAGAAACAACAGCAAGAGTCTACAGACCCGGGAAAATGGAGAATCAATGTTCCTGGTAACGGAGATAAGCCGTGTTTTATGATAGACCCATCCATTCGTCTACAAAAGTGGGGTGGAAATTTGATGACAAACACAATAAATCTTGAAAGTTCTCTTTTTGGTCTTGATAGAAACCTAACAAGAGACTGTAATCCTCAAAATAATTATAAAGACGTAGTTATACCTACATCAACAGTTGAATATCCTACTTGTTCTCCTTTTACTGACCAATCGAGGGTTACAAATCCTGCATGGTGGTACAGAGATTTAGAACAACCAAATTGGGACTATCTTCATTTGAATCCACAAGAGAATACATGTATGTCATTTCAGAATAACCTTAGCACTAGAATTTTAGAAAAAGATAACCATGTTACAAAAGTTCCTTGTTTTAATTATAACACAATAGATAATACCCAAAATTTATTTACAAAATAAAAAGGTAAACGTAAAATCTATATATGTAATATTTAAGAGTTAATAGAGACTAAAAAATATATTACATATATATAATAAACATATATAATACAATGGAAGTTGTTATCCCAATATTAGCGGCTACAGGATTAATTATGGCGGCAAATAATAAAAAAGAAAATAATATTGACGATGCAAGAGCAAAAATGTTTAAAAAAGAAGCATTTACAAATATGGGTGCTGGTAGAGTAAATCCCCAAAATCACCTACCAAATACACAAATACCATCTACAAACTATCCCACAATAGACACTTCCACGAGAGGGAATATAAATCAGTTTAGGGGAGGATCCGCAGTAACAGATAAATACTTCAATGGAACCGTCGGCGAAAGAGTACTTCAACAAGGTGACCAATTTGGTAATCCATATTTCAACAATAATGATGCAAATGACGCCAATGACGCCAATGTATCATCGTTAACCGGACAGCAAATAAATGTATCACATTTTGAGCATAATAATATGGTACCGTTTTTCGGTTCAAGAATAAGAGGTCGCACAACGGATTCTGATACACATGAGTCTATTTTAGATAGTTATAGTGGTTCGGGGAGTCAAAAAATATGCAAAGAAGAACGCGCGCCTCTTTTTGCACCTGAAGCAAATATACAATATCCAAGTGGAATGCCGAATTTTACGTCATTTTTTCAGTCACGCGTCAATCCGGGAACACAAATGGCGAATGTAAAACCGTGGGAAGAAGTGCGCGTTGCTCCTGGATTAAATCAGGGTTTTACATCTTGTGGAAGTAATGGGTTTAACTCGGGTATGGAAGCTCGTGATTTATGGGTGGACAGGAACGTGGACGAACTACGAACTACGAATAATCCCAAACTTACATATAGTTTAGAGAATCATCAAGGACCTTCTTATAACTGGAATGTGCAACAACCTCCCAGCGCCAAAACATATGGACACGTCGAAAAATTCTTACCCGACAAGTTCTACTTAAACACCCCTGATAGATGGTTTACTACTACAGGTTTAGAGAAAGCACAGTCCGGACGCCCCGAAGAGTTAATGAAAGACCAGAGCCGTATATGCACTACCAAAGAATATTTTGGAGTAGACTCGAATATGAACGGAACATCGCAGTATGCTCCGAAAAATTTTGAAGCCTCTAGAAAAGTAACACTAGAAGGTGTTCCGCTTATCAATGCTTGTGGTGTAGGAAAATGCGAACCATCCAAGCACGACTACGGGCGCGGAATCACAAGAATTCGCTCTACAAATCGGTCAAACCTGAAAGCGCCTCTATTTTTGGGGTCGAGTGTAAATGCAGCGCTAAGGTCGTTTGTTGCGCCAATATTAGAAGCGGTCCGCCCCTCTAGAAAAGAAAATGTTGTTGGAACGATTCGACCTGCAGGAAATGTTCAGCCTAATGGTTCCGCTGGACGTGCGCATAACCCTGCAGATAGAGCACCGACAACAATCAAAGAAACGACCGAAAGTTTGCTCGACTTTAACCACTTGAATGTGACACCACTCACAGAGGGTACTGGTTATTTAGTTTCGGACCAACAAGATGTGTATACACAACGCCAAACAACTGAACCTGAATATTTCGGACCCAGTGATGGTTCAAGTAATCAAGGATATCGGTCTACAATGGCTACACAAAATCAACGCAATAATATACATAAAGTAAGCAAAGAATATACTCCTTCAGGAAATCTATCTGCTTTTAACAATAATGCAAATATAAATATTAGAAGACCCGATAAAAATAACAAAGAATGTCCTTGGAATGCAGGTGCAAGCGCTGGTTCTGGTTTAGGAGGAATGCCGCCTTCTGCAACGCAATTTGGTAAAGTAAGTAAAATGCCGCAATTCTATGATCATTCTATTCATTGCGAAAGAATTCAACCAGATATATTAGACGCATTTAAACGCAATCCATATACACAAAGTTTGCACAGCTACGGTGGTATATAAAAGGTGTAAAATAATAAATTTTTATACTTTATATTTTATAATTTATACTTTATACTTTATACTTTATAATTTATAATTTATACTTTATAATTTATACTTTATAATTTATACTTTATACTTTATACTTTATAATTTATACTTTATACTTTATACTTTATACTTTATATATTATATATTATATATTATATATTATATATAAACACAAAAATGTTGAAAACCATTAGCTTACTTGCTATTTTACCCGCACTTACCTTTGCCTTTTTTATTCCTTTCCCTGTTTCTGGTCCAAGTCATTCAGTCGCGAACGAGGCGACAGTAGTAAAACATACTCATCTAGAGAATTTCGACAAAGGAGTAAAAATATGCTCTTTTGTAGATTATGTAGATATGGTATTATGTAACAGTACTGGTTCAAATCACGAGAATCAAAATAACATAAAAGAATTAAATAATAATTTTCAAAATATTAAGAACGAAAAAAATGCACTTGAATTTAATTTAGAAATGGATCCAAAAAACTTATGTCCTTTACTTGAACTGGTAGATAAGTCATTTTGCAAATCGGGTAAAGGTATAAAAGTAGGAAGAGAAAAAGAAAATATTGACCCAAAAGATTTATGTCCACTTCTTGAGCTTATTGAGACAAAATTGTGTTCTTAAGATATTTTGTAATAATTTTTATATATTATATTATATTATATAATACAAATAGTATATAATATATGAAAAGTTTGAAATCATCTTCTATATTTACAGCAAATAACTCTATTCCATTAATAATTTTTATTTTTATTTTTCTCGGAGTTGGTATGTTTTTTTTAATACAAAAAACAACTGAAAAGAATAACCAAGATAAGTTAGAAAAACAAAACAGAATAGTAGAAGAGAAAAATATATTAAATAGACCAACCGAAAGAATGTCAAATAGTAGCCCTGCGAATATGGAGATAAACGGTATGGAAAATACCGATAGTAATGATGCTTTCAGCAGTGTTCACAATACTGTAAACGAAACATTCCAAGATGAAGTAGGATTATTTATAAAAAAAGACGAAACGCGACCCGAAACGTATTCACATAATCCGGTATACATACCCCCGTTTAATGCCGGAAAAGAAACCCGGTCTGTTACAAGACATGTAAATCGACCCAATGAAACAAATGTTGTTCAAAGCTCTTTAAACTCAGAACTAGTAAAATCGTCATCTGATGCTTCATTTTAGAAGTATAAAGTATAAATTATAAATTATAAAGTACAAATATAACATTTGATATAAAAACAATATCAAAAGTCATATAAAAATAATTTTTAAAGATATATAAAAGTATATAAAAATATACCGTCCATATCATCCATATCATCACATATGTCTTTTATAGAACAAACCACAAGAAACCCAACAAACAGAACAAATAAAATAGCATTTATTACCGGTATAACAGGACAAGATGGTTCATATTTAGCAGAACTACTACTATCGAAAAACTATATAGTTCATGGTTTAATACGCAGAGCCTCTACTATAAATACATTGCGAATAAGTCATATTTTTGACAACAAAAATTTAAAACTGCATTATGGGGATATTACGGACAGTTCGTGTCTAGAAAAGATACTTAATTTAATTAAAAATGCGTATCCTGGTATGACGCGACTAGAAGTGTATAATTTGGCTGCTCAGTCACACGTAAAGATATCTTTTGAAATGCCGGAATATACGGCAGACACGGATGCGTTTGGGACACTTAAATTATTAGAAGCGATAAGAAATAATAATCTAGAAAAGATTGCGAGATTTTACCAGGCATCAACGAGTGAACTATTTGGTAAAGTACAAGAAACGCCGCAAAATGAAAACACGCCCTTTTATCCGCGTTCGCCCTATGGTGTGGCGAAATTATATGCTTATTGGATAGTGAAAAATTATCGCGAAGCGTATGGTATGTTTGCATGTAACGGAATCCTCTTTAATCATGGTGGAGTAAGAAGGGGGCATAATTTTGTAGAAAGAAAAATAACACTAGGATTGGGTAAAATAATACGCGGAGAAACAGATAGACTTGTTATGGGGAATATAGATGCAATGCGCGATTTAGGGAATGCTGAAGACTATGTAGAGGGGATGTGGCGAATGCTGCAACATGATACACCGGACGACTATGTATTATCGACAAATGAAACGCATACGGTGCGCGAAATGATAGAGAAAGCATTCGGGTTGTGTGGATTTAAAATAAAATGGGAAGGTAGTGGGGTAAATGAGATTGGGTATAATGAGAAGACGGGACAAGTAATGATTTTTATGAATGAAAAATATTACAGACCGGCGGAAGTTGATATATTACTAGGGGACTCTACAAAAGCGAGAACGGTATTGGGATGGAAACCGAAAACATCATTTGATGAGTTGATAAAACTTATGGTTGACAATGATACAAAATGCCCAATATATGTATTATAACGCATAACCTATGCATAATATACGTTGAATATTGATAACTGCAAATAAATATATAAATAATATTAAATAAATGAATATATATTTAATATTAAACAAAAATGGAAAAAATAAATGATAAAAATATTCCAAAATTAGATATACACAATGATATTGAAAAAAAATTAAAATATTTTATTGAAATAAAGAAAATTCCAAATATAATTTTTCATGGAGTATCAGGGTGTGGTAAAAACACACTTGTAAATCATTTTATACACGATATTTATCACAATGACAAAGAAATGATAAAAAATTATGTAATGGAAGTAAATTGTGCACACGGGAAAGGTATAAAATTTATTAGAGAAGAGTTAAAATTCTTTGCAAAAACAAATATAAACTTAAAAGATGGCGAAATTTTTAAAACTATTATTTTATTAAACGCAGATAAGCTAACAATAGACGCACAATCAGCATTACGTCGGTGTATTGAATTATTTAGCCATTCTACAAGATTTTTTATAATTGTTGAAGATAAATATAAATTATTAAAACCGATTTTATCTAGGTTTTGTGAAATATATGTACCAGAACCTATTGTAAATGGTAAAGTAATAAATTTACACAGTTATGCATTAAATGAAATATACAGTTTAGGAAAAGTGATAAAAAAGAAGATGGACAATCTTAAAAAGGATTTAAAACTGGATAAAAAGTATACACTAAACGAACTTATTAGTCTTTGTGTAAAATTATATGAAAATGGATATAGTTGTTTAGATATTATAAGTTTTATTCATAACAGTTCATTGCATGAAAGTAAAATATATGAATTCATGGTTATTTTTAATAAGATAAAGAAGGATTTTAGAAATGAGAAATTACTAATGTTATTTATATTAAATTTTTTTCTTTTTCGTAGTGATTCCACTTTAGAAAATATTTCATTTATGTAAATGGACGACTTTTCTTTGAATAGTTTACAAGAATCTCGCAATGAGTGGTGTTCGCGATTAATCACAGTGTTGACGCCTTGTATTATAGACGGTGTTAAATCAATATTTGAAGAATCATGGAAATTGTGTGTTGAGAATGATGAGAAGACAAAATATTTAATGACATTCCAAAATTTTCTTTCGAGAGTTCCAAAGTGGAATCCTAGTATTATTTCGCAAGAATGTTCTCGTATTAAAGAGAAAAGCAACTGTACATATATTTCCGATCTTATAACTTGTGTTCATATCATTCAGTTAAAGATGTTGTCATGTATGCGTGTCGGAACAAAACAGAAGAAGGTGGATGTTAATATTCCATCTTTAGACGATTTTGTCCATCACATATATATCAATGCTGCACGTAAAATATATACAAATGTATATTTATTTGAGATGGGTATATCATCATTAAAGTCTCAAAAAAATTCGAGAGAGTTGGAGATTATTATTAAAGAGTGTATTTTACAGACAGTTCGCGAAACAATTCCCGTGGAAGAGCTATTAAAATTATATATGAATGAAACCGTCGAAAATGCCGTCGAAGTTCATGAAAGAGAGGAAATTATTTCCCAAGAACCGGTCATCGATAAAACCGTCGCCGGCAATATTTCTGAGCCAGAACCTATGTCGGCAAAACAACTTGCCGAAGAAGCCGAAACACTTTCGAAAATAAAAGCAGCATCTTTTGCCTCTACGCCGGAAGCATCGGGTGTAAGTTTTAACATGGACAATAACCAGGTAATACCTATTGAAAATATATCTAGTGAATCTCGTCAGGATGACAATTATGATGATGATAACGACGATGAATATGATGATGACGACGACGATGACAATGACAGTGTTAAGCTAAATATAGGCGACAACGTTGAGTTAAGTGTTGACCCGTTCCCTAGCGACGATGAAGACAACGACAGTAATATAGATTTAAAAATAGAAGAAATCCCCATGATTGATGACTTTTAACAAATAACTACATAATAGTATTCTTAATATTTTTAATATTTTTAATATTTTTAATATTTATAAATATTAACTTAAAAATGCAAAAACGCTTGAGATGGGAAGTTGAGGAAGATAAGCCGCCACGGAATATGCCACCACGGGATATGCCACCACGGGATATGCCGCCACGGGATATGCCAAAACAATACCCTTATGCAACAGTAGTTCCGTTAAATCTTGGTCGCGGGCTTCGTGGAAGTGAGAAAATGCATACAGTCAATACGACGGCTGGTGAATTTTTGAGAAGCGAGGATAGATATAAATCAAACGTGAAAAGAGCGAAAGATCAATGCAAACCATATGTGAAAGAAAGTCGTAAAGTAATCAAACGCATTATTAGTCTCGAACAAAACAATGAAAGAACGCTTGATGAATTGAAAAGAGCAACAGCTTCATCACTCGCGAATTTAGACAAAAAAACACTGCGAGATATGTATAAACTTGAACTTTTGCAAAACAATGAAATAATTATGAGATATAAAGACCGATTGAATGAGCTGAAAAGAATACAGGAGCTTATTTATAGAGTGCATGAAGCTCCTCTGAATGAGCGTAAAACCATTATAGATGCAAGTGAAATACATCATAGTAAACCTTATGTGCAATTTTTAGGTACTAGAGTGACCCAAGGGGGCAGAAGTCGCAAAAAAAAAAATAAGACAAAGAAAGTTGCACAAGTGCATTGATTAACAATAATTTATATTTATATTTAAAAATAAAAATTATTTATGTATTTTAAAGATTTAATAAAGTATTTATAAATTGTTATTCGTAAAAACCTGTAATAGATTATTCCCTTATAAAATAAATGGACAACTTGTATGTTTCTGCCGGAATTGTTGCATGTATCTTTCTTTTAGCAAAATTCATAGAAATACGGTTTATTTCAAAACCAAGCGAAGATGAAGCACCCGACTCAAAACCGATGAAGAATGCTCTTCGAGATGCCGCTATCGTATTTGTTTGTTATATTTTAGGTCATTTTATTGTTACTCAATTCAACGAGTCTCCCGTTATTTTAGGTTCTAAACCTGATGTGTTTACAGGCGCACCTGGATTTTAAACGTTTTCACATTTTCACATTTTCACATTTTCATATTTATATAAATATTATAAATATATGAAAAATATTATTGTAATATAGAGCTATTATTGTAAATATATTTTTTACATCACTCCATATAAGACGGCATCTTATCGATATTTACTATTCTGTTCGACGATTTAACTTTTTTCTTAGGAAACTCATAACTGGCAAAAATCGGCTTCGACAACTGCGCATGCGGTGTATGGTTATGCACACTTCGCGCAATCATCTTATATAATTTAAAATCAGGATAACGCTCCTCGCCATTCGCCTTATACAAAATATTCCTATTTTGGTCATCCGTAACCCACTCCACTATCAACTTGGACAAAGGCTCCTTTTTACATATCGCTGCAACATTACTTATATCATCAATAAAATAATCAAAAATAGAACACCCAAGACGACATAAATCAAAACTATAATTCGGTTCTAAACGAGGTTTATTATCGTTAAAATAGGGTTCGCAGTTATATTGCGTTGCTGCGTCGCCTGTCATACTAAAACTGTCGCTACATATGGTTTTGGATTTATATTTATAAATAGCGCGACCAAAGTCGATAATCTTGAAAGTGCGATTATATGTAGGTACGCGGTAATATTTCTTATTGTAATGATAATATATGTACTCCTTTTCGGTGTATATGTACATGATATTGTTTGTATGTAGGTCATTGTGAGTAAATCCGAACAACTTCTGATATGTAATAAGCGTCATAATAACCTGCATAAGTGCGGACCTCCATTCATTCTCGGTCATTTCTTTTTCTTGCATCATGAGAGAGTCGAGTGTATTTTCGCATTTCTCTAGCATAATTGCTGACACCGGAAAATTCTTAATTGTTGCCCATAGTGTTTCATCATCTTCGTATTCATCGTCGTCGTCATCGTCGTCGTCGTCATCGTCGTCGTCGTCGTCGCATTCATCTTCTCCTTCGCTATCACTGTTGCTATTGTCTCCGCTTTCACCATCTTCATAATCACATTCGCCATTCTTGCCATCCTTGCCATTCTTGCCACCACTTGCAGTATCATCAAGACAAATAATATCATCAATTTCACAATCACTTCCGGAGCCATCATCACCGTTGTTATCACCATCACTTGTATAAGATGAACGCGAAGAACATGAACCGGATGTGAAGGAGTCATTGCTATCACTATCATTGCCGAAATGAGAATCTTTGTTTAATACAATACAATCTACTTCTTCAATTATATTTTCATTATCTCTAATTATATCATCTAACTTTAATATTAATAAATCTTCGTCGCCTGGTAGTTTGGATGGTTCGGATGGTTCGGATTCTTTACTATCAGAAGAAATATTAAATATAGAACTCAATTCATTGTTCACTTTATCAAACTCATCGTGAACAACTATAGTTGACTCGTCTATCGTTTCGTTTGTTTCAATAGTAATTTTTTCTTTTTTGTTCCTTGTATTTTTTTGTTGTCTATGCGCGTAGTTTGAAAGAGTACTATCTTCGTCATTATTGACAGACTCGTTATGATTGTCATCGTCATCGGAGAATTCAATATCTTCAACCTCAAAAAGAATATTTTTATTCTTATTAAAATAAGGATTTTTATCCAAACATTCTATATCATCAATTACGTTGTAATAAAAATTCTTTTTAATAGCATTGAATGAACCGTAGAAATTAAGACCATGAATAAAGTCATGACAGTTTAAAATTTGACTCGATAAATATGAAAAAAAAGCATCAACGTATGATGCATTATTTTTATCATTTGCTTTTAATAGCCCCTTTCTATCAAGTTTTGATAGAACCGGAATATCTAAAATGTCGCCATTTACATTTAAACTTTCATATTTTCCCAACATATATTTAACAGGATCAATCAAAGGAGAAAATTTAATAAAAATAGGTTTATGAAGAATTGTTAAAGATTCGGAAGTGCTTTTAAAAGCATCTACAACAGCAGCCTGTATATTATTTTTATCAACGACGCCTGATAAAGCGGATACATAAAAACGCTGGTTCAAATTTATAGAATTATAGTTTGTCTCGTTTAAATTAAAATAATTCTCGTAAATAGGCATATAGTTTTTACTATTTACTATACCGAGTTCCGATTCTTCTAAAGAAGCAAAAAAATCACGATTGTTGAGTTTTCTATAGTTTAAAGAAAATGTACTTTCTCCAAAAATAGGCTGGTCGTCGCAAATCTCCATCGTCGATTACTTAATTAATTAAATACATATTTTTATTACTTTTTAAACTAATAAAAATACTAAATATGCGACTAAATACTAAATATGCAAATAAATATGCGAATAAATACTAAATATTCGTTTTAAAATTATATGCGTTTGTAAATTATATATTTTTTAATATATAGTATAAATAAGTAAATATATATAAAATATACAACAATGAGTGTAGGTTTAGAATTAGCAAAATTTGATATGAGGTCAATTAGTTTTAGACCCGATGAAAATAAAGGACCTGTTATTGTTCTTATCGGACGACGTGATACCGGTAAAAGTTTTTTAGTAAAAGACTTAATGTATTATCATCAAGATATCCCTATCGGTACTGTTATATCCGGCACAGAGGCAGGGAACGGGTTTTTCGGAGAGCATGTTCCTAAATTATTTATTCACGATGCTTATAATACGGCAATTATTGAAAATATTTTAAAACGCCAAAAAGCCGTATTAAAACAGATGAAAAAAGAGATAGAGTCGTATAAAAGAAGCACAATTGACCCGCGAACATTTGTGGTATTGGATGACTGTCTTTTCGACAATAAGTGGACCAAAGATGTCATGATGCGTTTACTTTTTATGAACGGTCGTCACTGGAAAATCATGTTGGTAATTACGATGCAGTATCCTCTAGGTATTCCTCCCAATTTGCGAACCAATATTGACTATGTTTTTATTTTACGCGAACCATATATTGGGAATCGTAAAAGAATCTATGAGAACTACGCCGGTATGTTCCCGACATTTGAAAGTTTTTGCCAGGTGATGGACCAGTGTACCGAAAACTACGAATGTTTAGTAATTAATAATAATGCAAAATCGAATAAATTACACGACCAGATATTTTGGTATAAGGCGCAAACACATGGTCCGTTTAAACTGGGGGCAAAAGAATTCTGGGAAATGTCGAAAGATATTCACTCGGATGATGACGAAGAACAATATGACCCTGCAAACATTAAACGCAAAGGTCAAGGTCCGAAAATCAAGGTGAATAAAAATAAGTGGTAGTAATTTTAGACCAACAGTAAACTAATATAAGTAATTATATATAATATATATTATATGTATTATATGTATTATATATTATATGTATTATATATTATATGATATTATATAATATATGATATTATATAATGAATATTTTAAAAAATAATAATAGTAACAGTAATAATACCGATATCCACGATGATGGGTATATTTTATTAAAAAATATTTTAAAAAATAAAGATATTGAATATGGACTATCTAGTATTCAAGATAATAAAGTAGACTATTTAATAATGAAAAATTTTATTGATAATATATTTTTTAAAAAAATTAAAGAAAATACATCATTTATAAGTGACCCACGCTATGTTAAGTTTAGACTAAGTAATAATAATAACTCAAAAGATGCATCGACGTTTCATGGTGACATCTATAATAATAGTAACAGTAAACTTTTACCTATTTATACTTGTTTATGTTATTTTGACGATGCACATATGGAGATAATTCCAGGAAGCCATAAATACAATAATATAGGTTCGAGTAGTGAAAGTTACAATAAAAAAATAACAATAAATATAACAAGAGGAGATATTTTAATATTTCATTCAAATATTCACCATAGAGGTATTAATTTCAATAAATCGGAAAATCGCCGTTTACTACAAGTATTTGAAGTTTTCCCAGACAAAAAAACATATGATGAACATTTTTCAAAACTTATTATAGTTAAAACATCTGAAACTTTTTTAATTAAAAATATAATGAATCCAATACTATATGAAATATCAAAAAGTAAAATAATAATTGATAATATTACTAGATTTCATTACATTTTAATGTATAATGACTTACATTATAAACTGTTTCTTATAGATATACCCACTTATGAAAAGGTAGATAAATATGTTTCATATGAACCAGGTAGACATATTTTCATAGAAGAAATAAACGATAAAGAGGAAATAAATATAAACATAGTATGTGACAATAAGGTAAATTATATTTATCATAGTAAATATTATTTGTACTACTTTTTGTTTTATTTTATTTTATTTTTAATTATTTTTTACATAGCAAAAAGTATATGGTATGGTAACTGTAAATTACTTAAACTTAATAAATTAAAAAAAATAAATAATAGATAAAAATTTATTTATATAGTTATTTTATTATTATTGTTATTTTATTATTATTATTATTTTATTATTGTTATATTATTTTACACTTTAAATGCCGGTTAGTTAACTAT
>Ga0214921_10006007_pt1 | contig 16857 bp, 21 predicted proteins | sample LL1505_MetaG_FD_177992 | JGI IMG/M metagenome (GOLD analysis project Ga0214921, IMG submission 177992) | Freshwater microbial communities from Lake Lanier, Atlanta, Georgia, United States - LL-1505 | ecosystem: Environmental > Aquatic > Freshwater > Lake | place: USA: Georgia | collected...
AACATATGGGCATTTCGTAAATCTCTTTGGAATTTCAGATGGTGGGATTATCATTTCACTATGGATATGATGAAAACTTCTTTGATTATTATGTCAGACAATCTTGAAAAAAAAGGTTTGGAGGTTGATAACCCAAGACTTAAGAAAGTTGCTCAGATGAGAAGAGCAATTGAGATTATGAACAATACAAAAGGTGTTGAGCATATTGAAATGGCGGAAAAAGAACTTGGTGAATTATTTATTGAACCATTTGAATTTAAAGATTCTGAAACTCATCATGGTTTGTTTGAGCTGATTGATAAACTTACCCCAGAACAAAAAAAACATAATAGTAAAATATATACAAGAGCTCGTGAGATTGAGGAACAAGAATGGGCGGAACTTTGGTATATATTTAAAGGACAAGATTATAACAAATATAATATTAAACAAGAATGGAATGATTGGTTTGACGGTACAGGAATGAGAGGTTGGTGGGATTAGTTATTAAAAATATAAAAATAAATATTTTTGTTGTATGAAAAGAGAAATAACATTTATTAGTGATACTCATGGAAAACATAATGAGTTGACAAAGGATTTACCAGGTGGATGGATGATTATACATTGTGGTGATGTTAGTAATCGTGGATTAATATATGAGATTAATCAATTCACAGAATGGTTTAGTAATTTACCATATACTTATAAAATCTTTATTGCTGGTAATCACGATTTTGGATTTGAAAAAATTAGACATAGTAATGAAGTTGGTATTGCAATCCCCCATGGTGTTATCTATCTTCAAGATGAAATGGTTGAGATTGATGGGATTAAAATTTACGGTAGTCCTTGGCAACCTGAATTCTACGATTGGGCGTTTAATGTCCCAAGAGGGGAAAAAATTGCAGAAAAGTGGAAATTAATTCCTGGTAATGCAGACATTGTTGTGACACACGGACCTGTATTTGGAGTGTTGGATGATACGATACAGGGGATTAGAGTTGGTTGTGAGGATTTACTTAATAGAATTATGGAAATTAAACCTAAAATTCACGCATGTGGACATATACATTATGGATATGGTGTTAGAGATTTAAATGATACTACATTTGTAAATGCTGCCAATCTTGGTGAACGGTATATGTATGACAACAAACCCATCGTATTAGATTATGATGAAGAAATACCACCTCTTTAGGTGGTTTTTTTCTTTATAATATATTTATAAACATATGAAATTAAAAAATCCAAAAAAATTGCCAGAATCAATGTTAAGAATGATTCTAAGTGAAATGATTAAAGAAGGGTTAACTTATGATGATTGTGAAACAATCTATGAAAGCCACGATATGGATACCATAGATACTGTATTAAAAAAATTTGGAATAACTGAAATTGATTATGAAGATTATGGTTTTTTTGCAATGTTTTTAATGGAAAATCCTAATCCTGAAAATAATGAATTAATAATACCTAAAGTAAAAAACTTTACCATACATTTTAAAACAACAGTTAGAAAATGGATTAATGAATTTTGGGAATTACCCATTAAATCATATAATAGAAATTATGTTAGTGATATGGTGTATAATGGTGATTTTAGTTATTATGATGGAGAAATGGTTGATGATGACGTTAGCGATTCTGAAACCACAGATTGGGAAATAAGTGATATTGTTTTAAGTGATACACAAGTTAATGAAAGTAGAAATAAAAAAAATGTACTTTTAGAAAACAGGAGTGAAAGACAAAAAGAATTAAAGGAATTAAACAAACTTAAAATGGTTATTGAGCAAAGAATAAAATTACTTACCCCTTAATTTCTTTTTTTCATCTATTATTATATCCTTTAAGAATTTTTTCTGATTCATTGCAGGATGTTTATATCCTCTTTTATATTTGTATTCAACTTCAATGGGACCATTTCTAAATTTATTTAAATCGTACTTCCAAATAGAAATACATTCATCGTCCTCATAAACTCTCTCAAATTTAGGTGGTTTAGGTTCAACTTTTGTGTTTACAATTTTTGCCATAATTACAAATATACATATTTCATTTAAAATGAAAAAATAATTTTTAATTAAAAAGTTAGTATATTTATAGATAATATGGATAAAAAAGAGTTTTATAACATGATAAATCGTGTTATTGGAGATAAAGTTTTCCAATATGAAGGTCCAATTATGGGAGGGATTTCATTAGACGTGGTCATAGATTTTAAATTTAAAATAGTCGGTGATACTAAATTATTACATATGGGTGAACCAAAGAATCACGTTAGCATTGACGTAAAAGTTTTAAGTATTACTCCTCCGACTTTAGATGGATTTATTCAAAACCTTGATAACGCATTTGAGATTAAAGATAGAATGTATTTTACCGCCACCAAAATTGAGAATTATATATGGAGAGTATTACAACATTTTAGTATTGAGGATACTCCAGTTATAACGTCAATTAAATTTACAGGTAAAAGATATGAATATATGGAAAAAATAAATGAAGGTATTTCAGAAAAAAAAGGTATTGTTAGAAAAGTAGTACAAGACATTATAAGAGTCTTCAAAAAAGGTGAAGGGGAATATGTATTACCTGAAGACATCAGTAATAATATGACATATGATTTTCCAAACTTGAATACTGAATTTACGGTAGAAGTTAAAATAGATGAAGATAATAGTATTGAAGGTTTTGATATTGATGGTGGTTATTATGACGATGAAGAAACATTTGAAATCCATATACAATATAATCCTAAATTTTTTCCTGAAACATACTACGATTTAATTGGAGAACTAAATGAAATTGTCAGACATGAATTACAACATTTGATTCAATCTGAAAGGGGAATAAATAAACCAAGTGATGAAACTGACCCTGAAAAATATTATCTACAACCTCACGAATTAGACGCTCAGATTGCTGGATTCAAAAGATTATCTAAAATTAGAAAAGAACCTTTTGAAAAAACAGTTATTGATTGGTTTAATAAAAATAAAACATTAGGGGATGATGCCAAAGAAAGAATCATCAGTGTTATTTTAAAAACAAAAAAATGACCTCAATAAGTCAACTTAATATATTAAAAAAAGTTTTAAAATCTAAATCACATAGTGAGGATGGAATTAATTTTGAATTTACCAATATTAAAATAACTAGTTTTGGACCTGATAATTTCTCAATGTATTTTAGTGCAGATTGTACAGTTCCTGAAAATATGTCTTGGAGTTGGATATTATTAAGTAGTTATATTTGGGGTGTTATAGATTATTATTCGCAGTTAACCTCAACGGTTTTGTGGGGTAATAAAGTTAAAGTTAATACTGAAATTGATAATATAACGGTTAATGGAGAAAAAATAAGTTCAAAAAGTTATCACTTAAATGATGAGGCTAAAAGTAAAATGGAAGAAATTATAAATAGACCATTAAGAATAAAAAAAGAATATTATAACTTTTCATTTGAGGTTGATTTAAAGTTAGTTAGTTATGATGTTAATTTTGATGATAATGTTTATATGAATGTTAATTATGAAATACCAGAAATAATACTAATACCTAAAAATTTTGATAAAAAAATAAAAATAACTTCTTTAAGTGAGAATATAGTAAACGCTTTTAATTTTTATTTAACCGATAGTTCAAATTCTATTGAAAATAAAAGACATTTAATGGAGGATGAAATGGCTGGTCAAGTAATGAACGATTCTTTAGGTTTAAATTACAGGTCAGATTCTTATTTAAATCTTTATATTAATGTAATTAAAATTTGTAATAAAGAAGTAAAATGGATTGGTGGTGAAAAGAATGAAGTTATTAGATACTTTGAGGACGTAATTGAAAGAGCAAAAAATAAATTATCTGAATCTTTTAATTATTTTAGAAATTAAAGTTTTTAAGAACGCTCCTGTAACCGAAGTTAATCCAAATGATAATAATCGAGTTGCAATATCTTTAGCGTCTTTTACATCACCACCATTATTGGAGATTTCCCAAATCATAGGTAATATTGGTATTAAAAATGCATAACTCATGATATTAGTCATGGTATACATAGTCACATTTAAACTCTCAATAAAATCTAAAAAAGTTTGTTTTAACTGATTCCCTTTTTCTAAAACGATATCAAAAATTTCTTCTATCCCATCTTTTTTTATTTTGGAAATTATTTGTTTTATTAATCTTGAATTTTCACCAAATAGTATGGATGCAGTAGCCACTAAAATTGAGGCAGATTGAAATGAATTTAATTCAAAATTACCCTTTTCAATGAAGTCATTAAGTGGTAACAATATACCACCCACAGCTGCTCCCCAAGTAAAAAGTAATCTAAATTGAATTCCAGTATCTTCTTGAAATTTACCAATAACTTCTTCTGCGAAATTTTTTAATTTGTTTAAATCAGAGTTAATTTGTTTCCTCGGAGATTCTAAAATAATTGACTTATATTGATTTTCACTTATTAATACTTTCATAACAACAATAAATAGTTCTAATATATTTATTGTTATAGTAAAAAATTAAAAAAAATGGAAATTAACCCTAAATTAAAAATTGGAGATAATGTTACTTTGTTATATATGAAAGGTGAAACCATGTCTCCAGGTCTTAAAGGAATCGTTAAAGGAGTGGAGAATGTTTTTAATGAAGATATTATTACTGTTGATTGGGAAAATGGTCGTAAATTATCATTATTATCGACAGAAGATGCTTGGACCCTTAATCCACCTGAAAAAATAGAAGAAGCTTATAAAGATGAATGGTTATCTAAAAATTTAGATATTGCTAATTTTGACACTAATGTTTTAACTAATTATTTAATTAAAGTTAGGGATTCTGGTATTACAAATATGTTTGGTGCCGCACCATATCTTTATATGGGTAAAGATAGAATAGAACATGAATTTCATTATAACGAATTTGACGAGAATAAGCAACAAAGATTTGATGAAATGTTAGAAATTGCGGATGAAGCTCAATCAGAAATGATTAATGGTGTTATAAAAATATTAGAAAAAGAAAATAAAGAATTAAGTATTGAGAACATAAACAGGTACTTACAAAAATACTCACAAAAGATATTAATGCACTATATTAATGTTCTTTCTTGATATTTATATTAAAACTTAAAGTTATGAACAACTATTTTATGAATTTAACTAGAGAAGATAAAGAAAATATTCTCGATAAGCATAAATCATTATATGACGGGTACGCTGTTAGACAAAATCAATCAAACATGCAACCATTATATACCCAAGATTTGGCAAACGATAAAGGAGGTATTACTATAAATTCTAAAGGTGAAATATCGACATACAATAATAAAATCTATATGAAAGAATCAAAAAATATTTGTTCTGAGTGTGGTTTATATGAAGAAGTATGTGAATGTGGCCAAGGAGGAATGTATGAAAATATGTGTAATGAATGTGGAGGTCAAATTATGGAGGGGGAATGTATGGAGTGTGGAAATAAAGTGGCTGGAAATATGGGTAAAAATAAATTTGACTACGTTGAAGAAATGGGTGAAGATTCAGATACAGATTTAGCATTAGCCGTTGGTTCAGAAGTTGAAGAAGATGAGTGTATGGAATGCGGAGGTATGTATGAAGATGAAACTGATATTGATGATATTATGAGTGAAATTGAAGATGAAATTGAATTTGATGATGAGAGTGAAGATATTAAAGAATCAATACAAGAGTCATTAAAATGGTTTAATAAATTTAAAAAATATAATTAATTTATCTTTTAGTAATTTTTAAGATATTTTATAGTAAAATATATTTTATGGAAATTATTGAAATAATATCTTACAAATTAAATAAGACTTCAGATACTGTTGAAGTTAAATTTAGAATGAATGAAGATTCTGAAGATGAAATTAGAATAGATACAATTGAATTAAAAGAGGCCGATGATTTTGGTTATATATTAATCAATGAAGATTTTGGTTTTTATGATGATGAAGATGAAGATGACGAATTATTAAATTTTAATGATATTGATGAAAATGAATTAATGTTGTTTTTGAATGAATATTATATGATATATTCAGAAAGAATACCTGAAAAAGAATAAAATGAAAACAGACATAGATTTCTTAATAGATTTCATGAAAAAATACACCACCAAATCTTCATCTGAAGAACTTGGTGAACAAGACGCTGCGTCAAGTACTGGAGGTGCTTCCTCAGGTGGTGGTGGTAAAAATAATGTAACCACTTGGTCTGCAACTGTTGGAGCGGGATTAAAAAGAGGTAAAGCAAATCCGTTAGGAAATACAAAATGGGAATCAGGATTAACTAGAGGACCTGCAAATCAATTAACGTAATTTTAATTTAATAATGAGAGAAACTAATGATATTATAAATAGGATGAAATTATTGATGGGTTACGACTCAAAAAAAACTTTAACTGAAAATGTTAAAACTATTTTAGTTGAGGATACAACGAATGTTGTTGACTTAAAATCAGTAAAACAAACCCAAAATATTACAGACGAAAAAAGTGAAGTTTATAATCCTGAAACAGGTGAAATTAAAACACCAAAAGGATGGATGTATGCAGGTTATAATATTGAAATACTAGGTTCAATCACCTCTGAAAATATTGGACGTTTGAAGTGGATGGATGCTAATGGAGTTTTAGGTGAATTTAACAATGTACCAATTGAAATAAAAACAGAGCTTATCCAACCTCCAGTGGTATCTAATTATACAAATAGTGCTGGAGATACAATTTCTTTATTTGCCAAACAATCCTCTAAACAAAAAATTGATAAGAACGATAAGTTTAGTGGTTTTACAATGATATATTATACTACAAGTGCAGGAGAAGGAAAATCTACCGAATACAATCCGATAAGTCAAAAAGATACGGATGAACATTTAAGAAATGGAGAGGTATGGGACCCAGAATGTATGACTGATAGTAAAGAACAAAGGAGGGATGGGTCAGATGTAATCGTAAAAAAGAAAACAGGATGTTGGGCAGAATTACCACCAACAAACGGGTTAATAGATAAAAATGGTAAAAGGTTAATAGGTTTAAGAAAAGACAAATTTGGTAATTATGTACCATATGGGTTTGATGTTGATTATTATAATGAATATTTAACCAAAAAAAATGAATTGGCTCAAGGTCTAAAAGAATGTCTTCAAGGAGTAAAAGATAGAATGGACTCTGACGGTAAGTATTACTTAGACAACGACCCAACCGATTATTTAGGTAAAGGAGGGGAATATAATAGAACTGAACTATACCCAAAACAAAATGCCAGTTGTCAAAGTAATTATGAAAAAGCATTAGAAGATTTAGAATCTGCATATTATCATGAAGATTTTCCATATGGAATGCCACCAGAAGATTATAAAGAATTTATCGAAGTTAAACAAAAAAACGAGAATGAGAAAAATACTCAGATTAAACAATTTGAAGAATCTCATAAAAAATGTTATGAACCAGAACGTACTTTATATGGTCGTTCAGCCGCACCAACAAAAACAGGAGGGTATTATTATTTCGGTGTAGAGTGTTTAAGTGCTCAAGACCGTAAAGCATATATCGAATTAAAAGATAAGTATCAATCAGTTGAGGAATTTATGTTTAATTCTTTACAATATGACCCATATTCCATTCAAGAACTTAGTAAATCTGATTTGAAAAAATGGTGGGATAAATGGAGATGGATTGGGGAAATAGTTATTTTTGCGGTAATTGATTGGGTTTCTGGAGGAATTGCGGCAGGATTAACTTCTGCTAGGTTAGGATATGTTATAAGTAAATTATTACCAAAAATATTTAAATCGGTTTCTACTATATTACCTGCAGGACTTGGTATTTATGATATGGTAAAAGAAGGAAAATTTACTGAAGAAAGTGCAATGTGGTTCATAATAGCCTTATTACCTTTTGCACATAGTTCGTTTAAAATTGAAAAACCGCCGACAGCGGCGGATTGTAGAAGTTTAATTCAAGCACTTACAATAATTCCTCCAAATTCGCCTGAAAATATAACAAAATTAATGTCTGTATTAACTAAAGAACAAAAACAAATTTTCAGACAAATATCTAGATTGAAACCCGATGAACTTGAGATTGCATTTAAGGATGGTCTTAAAATTGCAGAAGAAACTTTAACAAAGGCAGATAGACAGGAATTACTTACGATTATAAAATCATCAGCAGGTAAGGCGAACGGAATGTTATCATTGGATACTGAAATTTGGTATCAGGGACTTAAATCAGCAATAAATAATTTAACTTTAACATTTGCGAGAGATATTTCGGGAATGGAAATTGTATCGAGAATATTTAAAAAATTTGGTATAACAAGTCCCGCACTTCAAGAAGAAATTAGAAAAATATTTGATGAACACAAAAGTTCAACAAAAGACCAAATGATTTTGGCGAATGAGGTTTATAAAATATTAGAGGAAAATCCTAAAATAGACCAGAAAAAGTTTTTAGAACGTTTAAGAAATAAAGCGTTTGAAAATCCTGAATTTGTAAGTAGTCTTATAAACCTTACAAATGCAGGAATTATAAAAGGACAAGATTTTAAAAATCCTGATACAGATAAACCATTTACTGAAGAAGAAATGAATAGTGAGGAATGGAAGGGATTTTTAGATGATTATAACAAAGAATAATATTTATAATAAATAAAAAATATGAATGATAATATACTATACGAAGAAATAACAAGAATTTTTGAAATTATGGGTAATGAACACGGAGTTTTAATTGCCGAATCAAATTTACTTGTTGAAAATGAAATTACTTTATTAAGAAAACTTGAAAGAAATGTATCTAAATGGATTGAGGGTGGTGGTGCGGCTGAAAGAGCTTTAGAAAGATTTTTGGTTCAGGACGGAAGACCGTTTGAACAAAGATTAACCTCTTGGATTGAGTCTTTGATAAAAAAAGGTAAACTTGAAAAGTCAGATAAAGCAATAATTGCCGATTTTTTTAGTACTGGTGCCAGAGCATCTGAAAAATTTAGAAAAAATTATGTAAATAGTCAAAAGACCAGATGGGAAAGAATAATGAATTCAGGTAGAGGAAGTCAACTTGAAAGGTTTGTTAAAACAAATTTTGGAGATGAGACTTGGGCTGAATTTGAACGTACGAGAGGAAATGTTAATCCTAAACCTAATATTAAACCTAAACCTAATCCTAATCCTGTAAATAAAAAAACTAATTATCCTGATGAATTAAAAACAGAGGAGGATGTTAAACAATTTCAAGATTGGTTAAATGATAATTACCCTGGATGGAATGCTAGTTCCGCTGACGGAAAAGTTGCAAAAAACTCTAGAGGTTATGGTAAATTTGGAAAAAATACTAAAGCGGCTTGGGATTTTCATAAAAAAGAATATATTGAAAAATATTTAACAATACCTGATGATTTAAAAAAACCAGGATTCATTGGTCACTTCCAAGATTGGTTAGATTCTAAGAAAAAAGGTTGGACAAAAGCAACCAAAGAAGGTAGATTGAATAGAGAGTCTAAAGATGGATATGGACAATGGAATCAAGAAACAAGTGAAGCTTGGAGTCAATATGGGAAAGAATGGAAAGAAAGTTTATCTATTGCTCAGGAAATTGGTAAAGTAGATGTTCCTGCGGTAGAAACTCAAGACATTTCTATAATAGAACGATTTTTTGCTGGTAAATATACCGTAACAGGTGAGATTAGACCTTTTTTATATAATGTGATTCAACCTCTTATTATAGCGTTTGTAAAAAAATTGGTTAGAATTTTTAACAAAAAATATCAAGGTAGAACTAGAGAGGAGGTTATTGATACTATAATTGGAAATTTCAAACTAGCATTAGAAAAATGTGGTCAATCTTTACAAAAAGGTCAAGTCTATGCGGATGTTACATTACTTAGAAAAATAATGATGGACATTAGATTATTACAGGAAAACATTGATGTTAATGTTATTGTAGACGAGATTGTGACTTTAATGAAACAAAATGAAAGTAGATTAACCATAAAAGAAAGAGCGGCTTTAGATGAGGTTATTAAAGCAATGAGAGCTAATGACCCTATGACTACAGGTAGTAAAAGTTGGTTTTTGGATTTTTTAAAAAATACTAGTTGGGGAGTTGCATTAAGAGGTATTTTTGATAAACAAATTTCTGGAGCACAAAAATTTAAAAATTTAATTGAAAGAACTTTTTTCTTTGGCGTTGCTGGAACACCTAAAAAATGGGGAGAAATTAAAGCTTATTGGGAACAATACGGTACAGGTCCTGGTCTTTTGATATTAGGAAGAGATGTTTGGGTGGCGGCTAAAATAGGATTTCCTATATTTTTAGCAATGACTCAAACTCTAATTAATGGTCTTAGAAATTTAATAACTGGAAGTGGAGAAAAATTTGATGGTAGTAAGTGGGGATTTGTTGAGTTTTTAGAAAGAAATTATATTGCAATGATGACAGGTAGTGATGGTAATATTGGTGTTTGGAGTACTATATGGGGAACTGTTTGGCCATTACATTTTTACGCTCAAGGATGGTATCGTTTTATAACTGATTATGATAGAGCAATACAAAGAAAAGACGTATTACCATTAATGAAACAAATAGACGATATCTTTAGAAAAAGTGAGCGAGCTATTGAAAATACTATGTTAGGATTTGTTGCGTGGTCTAAAAAGAACAACGTACAATTATTAAGTGGAGATACTCATCCTGAAATTTATTGGATTAAGGAAACTAATTCTAAAGATGGTAGACCTTTCGGTAGAGGTCAGAACGGTAAAAATTATGTTTATAATCCATCAACTTTAACTTTTGTTGAATGTACTGATTGTGGAATGAAAGAGGCTCCAGTTTATGACCCAAATATTATAGATAAAGTTGATTCTCTTAAGGTTAAGGCCGAAAAAGAGTATGATGAAAAAATAGGTCCAACTCAAGCTGGATTCCTAATATGGGCATCAAAACATCCTGACGATGTAGGAAATTTTAATCCTGTTAAAGATATTGTATCATTTGTAGATTCTTCAAGTAATTCTGGTTTAGGTTCACCAACACATATTCAATTAAGTAACGATAGATATTTTATGTGGAATTCGCAAACCAAACAATGGGAAAAGTATTAATTCAAAAATTAAAGATATTTATTTATTATGAATAATAAAATAATTAAAAGAAAAATAAGAGAAGGAAAACCTGAAGGTGAAGGATGGGTTAAACTTCCACCTATCACCGATATTTCAAAAATTGATACTAAAAAATATGAAATTCAACAGGACTCCGAAGGTAGTCATTGGTATAAAAAAATATTATCTGAGAACTCAAGAATAAAATCTTTGATAAGAAGTATTTTATTAGAACAAAAACCTGAAGGAGAAGGTTGGATTAAAATAGCCCCTAATACTGACGTTTCAAAAATTGATAGGACTAAATATGAAGTTAGTCCTGATAATAAATGGTATAGGGAAACAAAACCAAACAACAATAATAACACAACAAGTGGTACACCAGATAATAACGGTGTTGACATGACTAAGTGGGAAAAAATTGCTAAAGATAAATTTGAAGAATTAAAAAAGAAAGGTAAAAAAATTGGTACAGATATAATTGAAAAAGGAGGAGAATTTTTCCAAAAAATTATAAGTGCAATTACACCTGATTTTGGTAATGGAGGTGGTGGGTCAAATAATAATTCGGCAGCAACTAATTTTCCTGCGTGTGTAAAGGCTTTAGGTCCTCCAAATATCGCAACTAATGTTGCTTATACTAAAGATGGAGAAGCATCGTTTAATACGAATGATGGAACTACATTTCTTTTAAATCAAAACGGTTCTTATATTTCCGCCAATAGTTCAGGTCAAAAACAAAAAGGAACTTGGAGTTGTGTTAGTGATACAGAATTTACTTACACCTCACAACAAATATCTAACAGTACAGTTGATGATGTTGTTACAGGGGCATTTCCTGATTGTGTAACAGGATTACAAAAACGTAATGACCCAAATAGAGGTGATTATTATTATGGTACCGCAAGTGATACTGCAAATAACCAATATGGTGTTGCATATTATTCAACATCTAAAACAGGGTCAGACGGAACTAAAGGTTATGAAGCCATTATTTTAGCACCTGGATACACTAAAGGATATCCTGCGGTTTATTTTTGTATGGGTGATTATATTGTTATTAATAGTTGGGATGGAAATATTAAATTGAAGTCTCAGTCAAGTGTAGGAGCTCAAAACTTAGATGTTAGTTTAGATGAAATTAATGATTATAATGTTGGAGGATTAGCACTTTATATTGGTGATAGTAATGCGTTAAGTACAAGGTCTATCGATTCTGCGGTTACAACAATGATACAATATGTTGAAAAATACTATAGAAGTAATTACTTCAAATGGTTCCGTGAGATGATAGTTAATATGAGAGATTACGCAACCGCACAAAACAAACCAAGAGATTCTAAGTTCTTAACCGATAAATTGAATCAAATAGATGAGTCAATTAAAAAAGTGACAAGTAATATTCAAGCTAGTAAGGCTGATATTGTTTGGGATGTTTTATCATCACCTGTTGGTAATGATATTGGTTTATATTATCAAAAAGATTTAAAGGGTACTTTCCCTTGGGAGAACGCCCAACAACCTGTTATTGTTTATCAGTTTAAATCACAATTAACATCAAGAGCTAACATTCAGGCTAAGGATGCTAAGTTAAAAGAATACATGGCAGGTAATAGTTTTGATGAAACGTTCTGTAATGAACAACTTGAAACTCTTATTCAATATGCGGGTCAACCTCAACTAGTTAAGGGAATGCAAATGACAACAAATCTTACTGACTTCAGTACTGATGATATTAAACCAATGAAGATGGTTGTTACAAAATGTAGAACAAGTCATTTGTATGATAGAAATATGAAGAAATATGGTAAAGCTTTAAATTACTTAACCACTGCAGAACCTAAATATCAAATTAATTATGGTGCATTATGTACGGATATGCAACCACCAAATCCAGCTAAAGAATGTCCACAATAAAATAGTAATAATATGAGTTTAAATAAAACAATAAGAAAAACTTTAGTTGAAACTAAAGAAGTTAAAAAAAGAACAATTCAAGAATCTAAAATTGTTAAGACAAGATTTAGATTTATTGTTGAATCTTCAAAACCAAAATCTAAAAAAGATTTAGATAATGTTTTAGTAAACATTTTATCTGAAATGATTTATTTACATAAACAAGGATTTGACGGTAAAATTATTGCCGAAAATGCAAGTAGTGTATTTAACGTAATTGGAAATCTTTTTGGCGGAACTACAAATACTGTTATTGAAATGTTTAGAGACAGAGGTGTTAGATATATTTTAGAACAACTTGGTATTGACGATAATTTTGCATTAAAAAGTTATATGATGACGGCATTGGAAAATACCGAATTAAAAGATGTTCCTAAATTATTTTCCGATTGTGAATTTTTAACTAAAAAAATATCAGATTCAATCCCCGAATCTTATTTGAAACAATTAGAAATTGAAGAAGGTTTTGGAGGTGAATTTTTAGATGTTGTTAGAAAAACACTTCATAGTGTTATTAGAGAAAGTGATTTTAGTGAAAGATTGGAAAGTAGAATACAAGGTATTGTTTGTCCTTTAGTTGAAAGGATGAGTTCTAAGTTTGGAGAAAAATTAGACGATATGAAATCTAATTTAATCACGCAACCAATGAATACTCAACTGTAATAGTTGACTATTATAAATCGAAACTAAAAGAAAGGGGGTAATTTCGAAGAAAAAGGGAGGTTTAAACACCTCCTTTTTTCGTTTTAACAATTTCATCGATAATACCATAATCAAGAGCCTCAGAACTACTTAACCACAAATCACGTTGAGCATCAACTTTAACTTGTTCCATTGTTTTACCGCAAAAATCACCAAGTAATTGAAATAAGGTGTCATTAATTTTAACCCATTCTTTCATGTCAATTTCCGCATCTTGAATGTTTCCTCTAAATCCTCCTGATGATTGGTGTAACATAGTACGTGAGAAACGCAAAGAGGACCTTTTTCCCTTGGTTCCCGCCCCAAGTAGTACTGACCCCATAGAAGCTGCCATACCCGTGTTAATCGTCCTTATATCGGATTTAATGAACTGCATAACATCAACCATACTCAAACCTGATTTAACTGAACCTCCAGGACTGTCAATGTGCATTGTAATGTCATTATTATCAACGGAATCCAAGAACATTAATTGAGCCTGAACGATAGTTGACATGTTATCATTAACTTCACCAGCGACCCATAAAATACGTTCTCTCATTAATCTTGAGAAGATATCCATTTGAGTTACTCTCATTTCTCTTTCTTCCAAAATATATGGAGTTAAAGAGTTTTCAATTTGAGACGAGTAATGACCTAAATTACTTGATGGTTTATACAAGTGTTTTGTGTAATAGGATTTAAATTCTTTTCCGTAGTCCATTTTTAAAAATTTTGGTTATGTCACAAAAATATAAATAAAATTGTAACCAATCAAATTTGTTAGTTAATTTATTTTATCTTAGATTTGTGTAAAAATATTTATATGGAAAATTTTCAAGGGAAAAGAAAAGAACAAGTAGATTTTAGCGAAAAAATGGTGGTTTATTCTATCGCGGGGATTGCAATATTAATCGCCATTTTATCAATTTATAATTTTATTAAAAGTGTGATTAATGAATAATTTTTTATTGGGATTTATATATATGTTTATTGCTCAAGTAGGTACTTTTTTACAATTACAGGGTAGTGCAAAATATAATTGGTATTCAAAATATCCTATTTTTATTTTATTGTGTGGAATACCGTTGAGTTGGTTGTATATTCAATCAGTTAAAAAAATGACATTGGCATTTAATGGTGAAATGTGGCCGAATAGAATTATTGGGTTTGGAACGGGTGCAATTATTTTTGGATTTTTAAGTTATTTTTTATTTAAAGAACCAATTAATTCTAAAACACTATTGTGTTTATTTCTTTCATTACTTATTATTTGCATACAAATATTTATGAAATAATGTACGTAATATTAAAAATGATACCGAATGATATTGGCGTTAAAATGCCAGTAATTGTATTAAATCATCACCATGAAATATGGGAATTTGATACCTTAGAAGAGGCTGAAAAAATGTCTCTGATATTTAAAGAAAACTCTGATTCAGGGTATGATTATGTTGTTAGAAAAATATGACACAAGATATTAAAGAAAAAATAAAAGACTCACATTATTATAAATTCCAAGGTATTGCACCTGAAGGGTTTATATTAATTCCTGAAGAAGTTTTGGAAAAATTAAGAGATTTTGACACTTGGAAAGAGTGGAAACATGATAATAATATTTTAATTGATTTTATAAAAGAATATTGTAATAAAATTTAAATTATGTGGAAAGTTTACCTATTAATGTTTTTAGTAACCGTATTAATATCTTGGTTGTGGGTTAGAGGTATTGATAAACAAATAAAATATAAAAAAGAAAATCCTGACCATGATGAAAATCAAGGGTGGTTAGATTGGGATTGTAATAAAGCTCACACTGAAGGTGATATATAAAAAAAGGTCAGACAAATCTGACCTTTAGTAAGTAATTAAAACTTTAATTAAGCTACTTTCTTTTTTTCAATAATTGACCAGATAGTACCTGCCAATCCTAAAATACCACCAATCACTTCTGTTGATGATGCTTCGTCAAGAATACCTTTAGTAATTAAAATACCTCCTACGAAAGTTAATACGTGTCTTACAACACCTAAAATTTGTTCTTTTGTCATTTTTTTTTGTTTTAAAAGAATTTATTTGATACCTATAAATATTTGACAATTTGGAAAACTTTCGTATTATTGGATATACTTATTATAAAATGAAGAACTTAATAAACATATTGTCACTAAGTAATAGACCAGTTAATAATGGTATAGGATATGGTGTGCAACCGTTATGTGTCTTAAAATTAGGTTCGGAAATGAAAAAAAATTAAAAAACAATTTTAAAATAGTTAAACCCGAACCTAAAAAGTTCGGGTTTTTTGTTTTATATTTGTATTGTTCTTTGAAGAAGCCTTGGTGGTGAAATCGGTATACACGCAGGACTTAAAATCCTGTGACCCGCAACGGTCGTGAGGGTTCGACCCCCTCCTGAGGCACAATGGTCTCGTAATTTAATGGAAAAATGCCTCCCTTCTAAGGAGGTCACAGTGGTTCGACTCCACTCGAGACTACAAAATAGAGTAGTGGACTAAATGGTAAGTCACTTGCTTTGGGAGCAAGATATCGTGCAGGTTCGACCCCCTGTCTACTTTACCACGTCTCTATAGTTCAATGGTGAGAACTTTCGGCTGTTAACCGAAGAATATTGGTTCGAGTCCAATTGGAGACGCTAAATGGCCAAGTGGCGTAATGGTAGCCGCGTCGGTCTTAGGAACCGATGTCGAAAGACGTGGGGGTTCGAGTCCCTCCTTGGTCACAAAATGTGTCAGTTGAGCAATTGGTTGGCTCGCGGGTCTGTAAAACCCGTCCTTCGGGCGTGTAGGTTCGAGTCCTACCTGACACACAAAAATGGACTTTTAGCTCAGTAGGTTAGAGCAGGTCACTCATAATGACAAGGTCCCTGGTTCGAATCCAGGATGGTCCACATATAGTTCTCTAGCTTAGTGGGAAAGCGGTTGTCTTACATACAACATAGAACAGGTTCGATTCCTGTGGGAACTACACTTGATACTGATGTGTAAGATAGAAGAGTATCAGCGGTTGGGGTCTTACAACCCACGAATCGTGGTTTAGGTTAGCACGTAGGTAACGATTTGCATTAAGTCACCTAGCAGTTGGAATACC
>Ga0214921_10006008_pt1 | contig 16856 bp, 12 predicted proteins | sample LL1505_MetaG_FD_177992 | JGI IMG/M metagenome (GOLD analysis project Ga0214921, IMG submission 177992) | Freshwater microbial communities from Lake Lanier, Atlanta, Georgia, United States - LL-1505 | ecosystem: Environmental > Aquatic > Freshwater > Lake | place: USA: Georgia | collected...
GGAAATGGTCGCCCTCGTGATACACAAACACCTGACTCTTGTGCTTGAGGCGGCGAAAGGCGGTGGAATGGATGATCCGGTCGCGGTCGCGCTGGAAATCGCTGCGGGTGGCCGAAAACGGTTCCGACAACAAACGTCCGCGTGACCGATGCGGATCGCAGGCATAAGCCGCCCGCCGCCGGTCGTAGCGGAAACGGTCGAAATCAGACCCTTGCCGGGCCAAATCACTATTTGCAGGCAAATCCGCCTATCCCCTTCAAGCAACCCGTTGAAATCAGCCTTCAAGCAGCCTATCTATCATAAAACTGCGATTGATGGCCATGTTATCATCTGGATTGTGAACCACACCGTGCCCGCAATTTTTGACCCTTCATGAGGACAGCTATGAGCGATCACACCCTGATTTTGACAGAACGCGCTGCAAAGCGGATCCAGAGCATCCTGTCGGCCGAGGCCGAAGGTACGGAATTGCGGCTGAGTGTGGATGGCGGCGGCTGTTCCGGCTTCCAGTATAAATTCGATCTGTCATCCGAGCGGTTCTCCGATGATCTGCTGATCAGCCGCAATGGAGTGACCTTGCGGGTCGATCCAGTGTCCCTGCCATTACTGGAAGGGTCCGAGGTCGATTTTGTCGATGATCTGATGGGACAGTCTTTCAGGGTTACAAACCCGAATGCCACAGCCTCATGCGGCTGCGGCACGAGTTTTTCACTCTGACCGGATAAACGGGACAGGGTTACCCTGTCACCGTCGCTTTCACCGGCTGGCGCGCTTGCGGATACGCTGTTCGCGCGCCTGCGCCTCGACCACTGCAACTGCCGTCATGTTCACCACGCCGCGGGCCGTCACCGAGGTGGTCAGCACATGGGCGGGATGGTCGGGACCGATCAGGATCGGTCCGACAGGCAGTGCATCGGCCAAAATCTTGATCAGCTGATAGGCGATATTGGCGGCATCCAGATTGGGCATGATCAGCAGATTGGCTTCGCCCTTCAGCCGCGAGTCGGGATATTTGTTGTCGCGCAGCATTTGCGACAAAGCGGTATCACCCTGCATTTCGCCATCGACTTCAAGCTCGGGCATACGCTCGCGGATCATCGCTGTCGCTTCGCGCATCTTGATGGAGGACGGTGTATCGGACGCCCCGAAATCGGAATGGGACAGCAAAGCCACTTTCGGAGTAATGCCGAAACGGGCAACCATCTGGGCGCACAGGATGGTGGTGTCGGCGATTTCATCGGCGGTCGGATCGGGCCGCACATGCGTGTCGGCGATGAAATAATGGCCCTTCTGGGTGATCATCAGGCTCATACCGGCAAAGCGACGCATGCCGGGGGCCGCACCGATGATGTCGCGGATCAGCTTGAGTTTCGAGGTGAAACGGCCTTCCAGACCGGTGATCATCGCATCGGCATCGCCGCGCACAACCGCGATTGCCGCAATGACGGTGGTGTTGGTGCGCACCAGCGTGCGGGCTGCCGCAGGTGTAATCCCGCGCCGGCCTGCCCGATCCAGAAATGTCGCAACATAATCGCGGTAACGCGGATCATCTTCAGGGTTGACGATGGTGACACCCTGCCCGATCGGCAGTTTCAGTCCATAACGGTTGCAGCGGGCCTCGATCACCGCAGGGCGGCCGATCAGGATCGGATAAGCAATGCCTTCTTCCAGCGCGATCAGGGCGGCGCGCAAGACGCGCTCGTCCTCGCCATCGGCATAGATCACGCGTTTGGGATCCTGCTTGGCCTGTGCGAAAATCGGCTTCATCACGAAACCGGAGCGGAACACGAACCGGTCGAGTTGCTCGTGATAGGCATCCCAATCGGTGATCGGTCGTGTGGCCACGCCGGTTTCCATCGCCGCCAGCGCGACAGCAGGCGCAATGCGCAGGATCAGGCGCGGATCAAACGGGCTCGGGATCAGCGATTGTTCGCCAAAGGTCGCCACTTCGCCGCTATAAGCCATCGCCGCGATGTCGGACGGTGCCTCGCGGGCCAGTTTGGCAATGGCCTGTGTCGCGGCAATCTTCATCGCCTCGTTGATGGTGGTGGCCCCGACATCGAGCGCTCCACGGAAAATATAGGGGAAGCACAGGACATTGTTGACCTGATTGGGGAAATCCGACCGGCCGGTGCAGATCATCGCATCGGGACGCACGGCGCGCGCATCATCCGGCATGATTTCGGGATTGGGATTGGCGAGCGCCAGAATCAGAGGCTTGGGGGCCATCTTTTCCAGCATATGGGGCTTCAACACACCGCCTGCCGACAGGCCGAGAAACACATCCGCGCCTTCGATCACTTCGATCAGCGTACGCTTGTCGGTCTTTTGCGCAAACACCGCCTTCCAGCGGTCCATCAAAACTTCGCGACCCTCATAGGCGACGCCTTCGAGATCGGTCACCCAGATATTTTCGCGAGTGACGCCCATGGTTACCAGCAAATTCAGGCAAGCCAGTGCCGCAGCACCCGCGCCCGAGGTAACCACCTTGATCTTGCCCAGATCCTTGTTGGCCAGAGCCATCGCATTCATGACAGCGGCCGAGACGATGATCGCGGTGCCGTGCTGGTCATCATGGAACACCGGAATACCCATGCGGGCCTTCAACTGCTCCTCGATCTCGAAACATTCGGGCGCCTTGATGTCTTCGAGATTGATGCCGCCAAACGTCGGCTCGAGAGCGGCGACCACATTGACCATGCGATCGACATCTGTTTCGGCCACTTCGATATCGAACACGTCGATACCGGCAAATTTCTTGAACAGAACCGCCTTGCCTTCCATCACAGGCTTGGAGGCCAGCGGGCCGATATTGCCCAGACCCAGTACAGCCGTACCGTTGGACAGCACTGCAACCAGATTTTGGCGGATGGTGTAATCGGCGGCCTTGCTCGGATCGGCGGCAATGGCCTCGCAAGGGGCGGCGACGCCCGGAGAATAGGCCAGTGCCAGATCATGCTGATTGCCCAGCGGCTTTGTGGCCTGAATTTCCAGTTTGCCCGGCTTCGGGTGACTGTGAAAAGCCAGAGCGCTGGCGCGCAGTTCATCAGACAAGGTGGCCATCTGGTCGTTTCCCCTCATATTCACATCTTGGGGCGAGGTTGAATGGTCCGCCACAAGTTAACAACATCAAGTCTAGCCGCAACAGGCGCGGTGATGAAAGCCTTAATCGGTCTTTTCTCCAAAGGGATGAGAAAAACCTTTGGCTCCATCACCGCTTGGTAGGCCCGAATCCCTTTAGCGGGCAGGCGTTTCGGGCAGATTCAGACGCAAATGCAAATCGCGCAATTGCTGGTTGGTGGGGGCAGCGGGTGCACCCATCAGCAAATCCTGCGCCTGCTGGTTCATCGGGAACAGCGTCACTTCACGCAGGTTCTGTGCACCGACCAGAAGCATCACGATGCGATCCACCCCTGCCGCCATGCCGCCATGGGGCGGAGCGCCATACTGGAACGCGCGATACATGCCGCCGAAGCGTTCGATCACCGTTTCTTCGCCATAGCCGGCGATTTCAAAGGCTTTGACCATCGCTTCGGGCTTGTGGTTGCGGATACCGCCGGAGGCAATTTCATAGCCGTTGCAGGCGATGTCGTACTGGAAAGCCTTAATGGTCAGCGGATCCTGATGCTGCAACGCGTCGTACCCGCCTTGCGGCATCGAGAACGGATTGTGCGAGAAATCGACCTTCTTGTCGTCCTCGTTCCATTCGAACATCGGGAAATCGACAATCCATGCGAGTTCGTAACGATCCTCGTCGATCAGCTTCAAATCCTGCCCGACCTTGGTGCGGGCCGCGCCTGCGAATTTGACGAATTTTTCTGGATCACCCGCCACGAAAAACGCCGCGTCACCCTCGGCCAGACCCAGCTGCTGACGAATCGCCTCGGTGCGTTCGGGGCCGATATTGTTGGCAATCGGGCCTGCGCCACCGGCTTCACCCTCGCGCCAGAACACATAGCCGAGACCCGGCTGGCCTTCGCCCTGCGCCCATGAATTCATGCGGTCACAGAACGAACGCGAACCGCCGGTGTTGGCCGGAATCGCCCAGATTTGGTGTTTCGGCTCTTCCAGCATGCGGGCGAACACTTTGAAGTTCGAGCCCCGGAAATGCTCCGACACATCCTGCATTTCAATCGAATTGCGAAGATCGGGCTTGTCCGAACCGTATTTGCGCATGGAATCGGCATAGGGAATCCGCGGCCACGGGCTTGGCGTGACGGGCTTGCCATTGCCGAAATCACGGAACACACCGCCGATCACCGGTTCGACAGCCGTAAAAACATCTTCCTGCTCGACAAAGCTCATTTCCAGATCGAGCTGGTAGAATTCCCCGGGCAGACGGTCGGCACGCGGGTCTTCGTCGCGGAAGCAAGGGGCAATCTGGAAATAGCGGTCAAAGCCCGCCATCATCAGCAATTGCTTGTATTGCTGGGGAGCCTGCGGCAGCGCATAGAACGTGCCGGGATGGATGCGCGACGGCACAAGAAAGTCGCGTGCGCCTTCGGGCGAAGAGGCCGTCAGAATCGGGGTCTGGAACTCGAAAAAGCCCTGCCCTTTCATCTTGGAGCGCATGGCGTCGATCACCTGACCGCGCGTCATGATGTTGTTGTGCAGCTTCTCGCGGCGCAAATCGAGGAAGCGATAGCGCAAACGGGTTTCTTCGGGGAAAGGCTGGTCGCCGAACACCTGCAACGGCAATTCGGCCGAAGCACCCAGCACTTCGATTTCGGTCACGAAAATTTCGATGGCACCGGTCGGCAGATCTTTGTTGTCGGTGCCGTCGGGACGTGCGCGCACCTTGCCGTCAAACCGCACCACCCATTCCGAACGCAGCTTTTCAGCCGCCGAAAAGGCCGGTGAATCGGGATCAACCACGCATTGTGTCATGCCGTAATGGTCGCGCAGGTCAATGAACAGCACGCCGCCATGGTCGCGGATGCGGTGGCACCAGCCCGACAGACGGGCCACGGAGCCGATATCGCTGACGCGCAAGGCACCACAGGTATGGGAACGATAGCGTTGACTAGTTACAGTGCTCATAGTGATCGACCTTCGAGGGGGACCGGCTGTCGGGTCAAACCACACACAGCCATGCCTTTCATAAACATGGAACGTAGGCCGGAGAAGCACACAAGCAGGGCTGGCTTGTCAAGCGCGGGGACGCTTTTTTGCAGTCCGCGGGGCGCAATTCCTGATCCCTTGCCCTCCAAAGCCTTGCAATCTGCCACAAGGCGCACAATAGCCCTGCGAAAGAAGCGCATGCGATAGGCTTTTGGCCACTTGGCGCGCGCCTAGTGATCCTTTAAGGATTCTGCCTATGAAAATGATCGACACAACCGATGCCCTCATCAAGGCCTGCGCGCGGCTTGCCCAGCATGAATTCGTGACACTCGACACCGAATTCATGCGTGAAACCACATTCTATTCCAAACTGTGCCTGATCCAGATGGCCAGCCCCGAGGAGGATGTGCTGATCGACCCGCTGGCAACCGGACTTGATCTCTCGGCATTTTTCGAATTGATGCGCAACGACAAGGTTCTGAAAGTTCTTCATGCCGGACGTCAGGACATCGAAATTTTCTGGCATCAAGACCAGTGTATCCCCGTCCCCGCTTTCGATACACAGATTGCCGCGATGGTCTGCGGCTATGGTGACAGTGTGTCTTACGAGCAATTGGCGCATGATCTGGCCAAAGCACGTATCGACAAATCATCGCGTTTTACCGATTGGGCGCAACGGCCCCTGTCTGATGCACAGCTGCATTATGCCCGTGCCGATGTCACCCATCTGCGCGATGTGTATCTGGCGTTGAAGGCAAAGCTGGACGAATCCGGCCGCGCCCATTGGCTGGCCGACGAGATGCGGATACTGACTTCGCCCTCCACCTATGACATAAAACCCGAAGACGCTTGGCACCGCCTGAAGGGGCGCATCCGCAAGCCGCGCGATGTGGGCTTGCTGATGGAGCTTACGATCTGGCGCGAGCTGGAAGCGCGCGAACGCAACGTGCCGCGCTCGCGCGTGCTCAAAGACGATGCGGTCATCGACATTGTGACCGCAGCTCCGCGCAGTGTCGAGGCATTGGGCAAATTGCGCTCGATCCCGTCGGGGTTTGAACGCTCGCGGGCGGGCACCGATATTCTGGCAGCCGTAGAGGCGGGGATTGCGCGTGATCCCAAATCCCTGCCCTCGCTGGAACGCTCCGAGCGGCGCAACAACAATTCGGCCACGGTGGAATTGCTGAAAGTGCTGTTGAAAATGGTGGCCGAGACCGAAGGCGTCGCCCCCAAAGTGCTGGCCAATGTCGATGATCTTGAAGCCATCGCTCAGGATGACGCCGCCGAAGTCCCCGCCCTCAACGGTTGGCGCCTGCCGGTATTCGGGGAAAAAGCGCTTGCGCTCAAGCACGGCCGGCTTGCACTGGCGATTGAACAGGGCAAGGTTGTGGCGCGTTGACGGTTTTTTCAGTCGTGGATGGCCGGAACATGTCCGGCCATGACATTCAAGGGGATAGCAATTCCTCCCTTCAAAAACTCAACTGAAATTGAAATCCGCCGAACGGCCCAAAATGCGTGAGAGGGTTTTGAGGCGGTTGAAAAGGCGCTCATTGGCCAGCGCCGCAAATTCTTTGGGCAGGGTCAGCACCACGCGGCCCTGATCGCAGCGGATGGTGGCTTCGGCCAAGACGCCGGGCATGGCGGCCGAGACCAGATAGGCGACGCGCATGGCGGCACCCAAAATCCGCGCCCGATCAAGAAAGCGCGTCGAGACCAGATCACGCATGCGCGGGGATACATCGTCGTCGCCGCCGCCCATATGGCGATAGGCGACCGCCAGCGAAATAAAGGCGCGGCCGGGGTGATCGACCCCGATAAAGGCGGCATTGGCGATGATGTTGAACGCCTGCTCGCCGCGATAATCGGGATGGGCGCGCCAGCCGATGTCGGAGAGCAGACAGGCCGCATGGCGAAGCCGCCGTTCCTCGGCGGTTTCATCCAAGCCGCTTGAGGCCCATAAAGCATCCGTCCAGTCGCACAGCTCCTCGCCATGCATGGGCGCGCGCGAACGCAGCACGTTCAATTCACGCGCCGCCGCCATCAAAGGATCCAGCCGACGGTCCTCGCCCTTCAACCGCTCGAACAAGAGGCCCTCGCGGACACCGAGTGCGGAAATGACCACATCGCTTGGCTTGCCGCGACGGATAATCTCTTCCATCACCATGGCACCATATTGCAGCAAGGGCCGGCGGGCCTCCGAGACCGAGCGGATCGAGCCGAGCATATCGGCCTGCACGCGCTCGACCAAGGCCAGCAGATCCAGCGCATCCTGCGCGGAAATCGTGTAATGGTGCATGACCTGCAAGGGATAGCCGCGCTGCTTCATGTGCAAGCGCGCCAAAGCCCGCCACGTGCCGCCGATTGCGTAGAATTTTCGGCCCTTGAGGGTTTTGATGCCATCGGCCTTGGCCAGTGAATCCTTGACCAGTTTTTCTGTCTTTTTCTTGTTGGCTCCGGCCAGATCCTGCAATGTGAGCGCGCCGAGCGGCAGTGTCATGCCCTCGCCCAAGCGATCCCCTACCACATCGATCAGTTCCAGCGAGCCGCCACCCATATCACCAACCAGACCGTTGGGGTTCTGGATACCGGAAATGACGCCCAAGGCCGACAATTCCGCCTCGCGCCGACCTGAAATCAACTGCACAGGACGCCGCGTCACCTCTTTGCAGACTTTGAGAAACTCCTCGCCATTGGACGCATCGCGTGCCGCCGCGGTAGCAATGACCGTCAGATCCTTGATCTGCATGATGTCGGACAGCACGCGGAAGCGGCGCAAAGCCGCCAAAGCCTTGTCCATCGCCTCGTCGGCCAGACGGCCTGTGGTTTTGACCCCGCGCCCGAGCCCGCACAGGGCTTTTTCATTGAAAATAGCCGAGGGCGCGCGGGTCAGCCCCTCATAGGCCACCAGACGGACGGAGTTGGAGCCAATGTCGATAATGGCGACGGAATCGCCCACTTTCAGACGGCCCTGAGCTTCTTTGATCAAGTTTTTCAAACCTTGTTCGGTGTGGTCAGGGCGACCTTACACCGATTCTGTTTTGGATTTCTTGCTGCGCAAGCTCCTCGGACTAGAACTTTTGAGGGATTTTCCACGGCCCGACAGGCTCGGATTGGTCATGAAATAGTGATGGGCGTTGAACGCCCGTTCACCCTCGGCCACTTCGACGCGCTTGCAATGGCCATCCGGGCCAATAATCCAGCTTTGCTGGTTGTCGAGCAGATTGGCAATCATGATCTGGTTCAGCACCTGCTCGTGCACGGTCGGGTTGACAATCGGTGCCATGACTTCGACGCGCCGGTCAAGATTGCGCGACATCAAATCCGCCGAGGCAATATAAACCCGCGCCTCGGGACTGGGAAGGCCATGGCCGTTACCGAAGGCATAGATGCGCGAATGTTCGAGAAACCGCCCGACGATGGATTTGACGCGGATGTTTTCCGACAGGCCCGGCACGCCCGGGCGCAAGCAACAGATGCCGCGCACCACCAGATCAATCTGCACACCGGCATGACTGGCCTCATAGAGCGCATCAATCACCATCGTATCCACCAGTGAGTTGCATTTGAGCCAGATCGCGGCGGGACGACCCGCGCGGGCATGACTGATCTCCTCACCGATATGGCTCAAAATCCGCTTTTTGAGAGTCAAAGGCGACACCGCTATAGCCTCGAGCGCGGCCGGTTCGGCATAGCCGGTGATATAATTGAAGATGCGCGACACATCGCGGCCAATCGCCGGATCGGCGGTGAAATAGGACAGATCGGTGTAAATGCGGGCGGTAATCGGGTGGTAATTGCCGGTACCGATATGGCAATAGGTGGTCAGATTGCCGCCTTCACGTCGCACGACCATCGACAGTTTCGCGTGCGTTTTCAATTCGATAAAACCGAACACCACCTGCACACCGGCGCGTTCGAGATCGCGCGCCCAGCGGATATTGGCTTCCTCGTCAAACCGCGCCTTCAGCTCGACCAGCGCGGTTACGGATTTGCCCGCTTCGGCCGCCTCGGCCAGCGCTTTGACAATCGGGCTGTCGGACGAGGTACGATAAAGCGTTTGCTTGATGGCGATGACATTGGGGTCACGTGCCGCCTGATTGAGAAACTGCACAACCACATCAAAGGATTCATAGGGGTGGTGGACGATCAGATCTTTCTGGCGGATGGCGGCGAAACAATCGCCCGCATGTTCGCGGATGCGCTCGGGATGACGCGGATTATAGGGCACGAATTTCAGTTCTGGCCGATCCAGCGACACCAGTTGCGACAATTCATTCAGACCCAGCATGCCTTCGATCACGAAAATCTCGTCCGGCGCGGACCCGATTTCACCCGCCACGAAATGGCGCAAATCCTCGGGCATGGCCGCGTCGATTTCGAGCCGGATCACCGAACCCCTGCGGCGTTGCTTGAGGGCTGTTTCGAACAAGCGGACCAGATCTTCGGCCTCTTCTTCGACTTCGATATCGCTGTCACGGATCACCCGGAACGCGCCGAAACCGCGCACGACATAGCCGGGAAACAGGCGGTTGGTGAACAGTGCCAAAGCCTGTTCCATCGTAATGAAACGGCCCGTGCCACCATCACCCGCCGGCATCAGATGGATGAAGCGTTCGATCTTGAGCGGAATACGGATCAGCGCATTGAGCTTGCGGCCATCACTGGCCCGCTGCAATTCCAGAGCAAGCGAGAAACCCAAGTTCGGAATGAACGGAAACGGATGGGCCGGATCGATCGCCAAAGGTGTCAATACAGGGAAAATATGTTCGAGAAAATAAGCTTCTAGCCAGGTTTTCTCATCCTCTGTGATGTCGTTCTGGTCAATGATGGAAATGCCCTCGGCATGCAATTCCTCGCGGATATCGAGCCAGCGTTTTTGCTGGTCGGCCACCAATGCCACCACACCTTCGCCGATCTGGTGCAACTGTTCGGCCGGTGTCAGCCCGTCCTGCGACAGGTTGGACACGCCCGAGCGCAACTGCCCGCGCAAACCAGCCACACGCACCATGAAAAACTCATCGAGATTGTTGGCCGAAATCGAGAGAAAGCGCAGCTGTTCCAGCAAAGGATGTTGGCGGTTGGACGCCTCTTCGAGAACACGGAGGTTAAACCCCAGCCACGACAATTCACGGTTGATGAAGCGTTTGGGCGTGCCAAACAGCGCGCGGTCGAAATCAAGCGGTGCGGCGGATGGCACCGGCGATTGCGGGTTAAGCACAACCTCGATCAGCTTTGATTTTTCAACCTGTTGTTCCCGCATTTTCTGATCTCGCCTCACACCTGAACCCATCATCTTGATTGCCAATACTCACCATTCGCAAAACAATATGACATTCGTGAGACAGTAGACTCGATTATCCGGTAAAGGGCAAACCCGGATCGGTTTCAGTGTTGTTTTTCCAGAGTTCGCGGGCCAGATTGCGGGTAATCCGCTTTTTGCGGGCCAGACTCTCGCTGTTGAGGGCATCGACAAAATCCCTCACCGAGGCCACCGAACGGTCGATGCGCGAGCGGATGAAATCCACAACCTGCATATCGACCACCATCTGCCGTTCGACAAAAAACTTGACCAGCAGGCCCGCCATCAAGGCATCGTCGGGTTCGCTCAGGTCAATGCGGGGAGCCAGACGCAGGCGCGACAGCAAATCCATGGTCTTGATGCCCCAATCACCCGGTGGGGTGCGGGCGGTCAGGAGCACAAAACATTTTTTCTCGCGGGCGATGTTGAGCAGATGGAAAAAGGCTGCCTCGTCGGGAAGGCCGCGATCCACATCCTCGATCAGCACAGCCGTACTGGCCAGCAATTCGGCGGCGGGGCGGTAGCTGATATCGGTCGAGACAACCGACCACGCATGGGCGCGCTTGGCCCAGATCGACGCCAGATGCGTTTTTCCCGAACCGGGAGGGCCTAGCAACAGCATCACGGGATCGGGCCAGTCGGGCCATTGCTCCAGCGTGGCATAGGCCAGTTCATTGGCCTCGCCGACCAGAAATTCCTCGCGCTCGAAGCGTTCCTCGGTGGGCAGAGCCAGCGGCAATTGGCGGTTTTGCTCACTCACGCATCTGATCCGTCAACACCGAGAAAAGCGGCACTGCTGCGATAGGACTTGACGGCATGGCGCACCAGCACGCCGATGGTTGCCGCCAGAGGCACGGCAATCACCAGACCCAGAAAACCGAACAGCGAGCCGAAGGCAAACAGCGAGAACATCAGCCAGACCGGATGCAGGCCGACTGCGCCACCGACAATGCGCGGCGACAGGATATTGCCTTCCAGCACCTGACCCGAGGCAAACACCGCCAGAACACCGAGGATCGGCCAGTAATCGGGCCAGAATTGCACCAGCCCGAAGCCAAGCCCGACCAGCAAACCGCCCGCCGAGCCAAGAAACGGCACAAAGCTCAAAAAGCCCGCGACAGAGCCGATCAAAACGCCGAAATTCAACCCGACCAAAGCCAGCCCCGCCGCATACCACAGGCCGAGAAACAGGCAGATCAGGCTTTGTCCGCGCAAAAATCCGGTCAGCGAGCGGTCGATATCGCCGACAATCGCATGGACCAGCGGACGGCGCGCCGGAGGGACGAGATCATCGAGAACCCCAAGCATCCGGTGCCAGTCGATCAGCAGATAGATGGCAATGATGGGGGCAAATACCAGCAAGGACACAAGCCCGAACACCGCCCTCCCGCCCGACAACAGCGAGCGCGCCAGCGAGGCAACCCATTCACCCGCACTGCCCATGATGGTGGAGAGGTGCGAGGAGATATCCTGCAAATCGACCAGCCCGCGCAAACGGTCGGCAAGGACCGATTGCACCAGCATCAGGCGCAGCCGTTCGGCAATCGCAGGGGCGCGCGCGGCAAAGGCGAGCGATTGGTCAATCAGAAACGGGATGACCACCAGAAACACCGCGACAATCACCAGTGCCAGCACCCCCGTGACAAGGGTGGTGGCCATGGCGCGCGACAGGCCGAGTTTTTCAAAGCGGGTGACTACCGGATCAAGCGCATAGGCCAGAAAGAAAGCGGCGGCAAAAGGCAGCATGGCATCACGCAGTACAGCAATGATGAGACCAGCAGCCAGCGCCACCAGAACCCAAAACAGCTGAATGCGCCCCGTGCCCGTTCCGACCAAATCCATGTGCCCCTTCAACGTCAAACGTCCTTTCAAAACAGATCTTCGTGCTCGTCAGGCCCCAAATGGCGCAACCACTGCGCGAGATAGGCCAGTGCCGAGGCCAGCGTCAAGCCTGCCACCAGCAGCGCCGCCGACCTTTCCCAGCTATCCACCATCGGCACAGCCCCTCCAGCCCCATAGGCATGGGTGCCCAAAATAGCACCGATGAACAGAAGTTGCACGGTGGTGTTGATTTTGGAGATCATCAAAGGCCGGATCGGCATCGGCTTTTCCAGCACCCAGCACAGGATCACCGCGCCGACAATCAGCAAATCGCGGAACACCACCGCAATGGTCAACCAGGCGGGCACTTCGCCGATGATCGACAGTGTGATGAAACACGAGACCAGCAGGGTTTTATCGGCAATCGGGTCGAGATAGGCTCCCAATTCGGTTTTCATGTCGAAATGGCGGGCGATCAAGCCATCGGCGGCATCCGACAGGCCTGCCAGCACAAAGGCCAAAAAAGCTGCCTGCCATTCGTGCATGACAATCAGCATGACGCTGACAGGCACCAGATACAGCCGCACAATGGTGATCAGATTGGGAATCATCGGCAAAAGAGCCTTGTCATCTGGCGCGGAACGGCCCGCTTTGATAGGAATAAGTCACAGCTAGGTTGGGTGAACCTCTTGCAAATGGCCACGAGGAGTTCTACCGCCAATCCATAGACAAGCGTATTGATGACGAGAACCGAGGCATTCAGCATGACCCAAGAGCCGCAGACCAGCAAGGCTGGAGACTCCCGCAGCGCAGAACAGGGTCTGACCTATGCCGATGCGGGCGTCGATATCGATGCCGGCAATGCACTGGTCGATGCCATCAAACCGATGGTGCGGGCCACCAGACGCGCAGGTGCGGATGCGGAAATCGGCGGCTTCGGCGGGCTGTTCGATCTGAAGGCCGCAGGCTTCAAAGACCCGATCCTCGTTGCGGCCAATGACGGGGTCGGCACCAAACTCAAAATCGCCATCGACACCGACCGGCATGACACGATCGGCATCGATCTGGTCGCCATGTGCGTGAACGATATCATCGTGCAAGGGGCGGAGCCGCTGTTCTTTCTCGATTATTTTGCCACCGGCAAACTGGCTCCCGATGTCGGTGCCAAGATTGTCAAAGGCATTGCCGAAGGTTGTCTGCAAGCAGGCTGTGCGCTGATCGGCGGGGAAACCGCCGAAATGCCGGGCCTCTACGGCAAGGGTGATTATGATCTGGCGGGCTTTGCCGTGGGGGCGGCCGAGCGTGGCACGCTGCTGCCGCGCGATGTCCGTGCGGGCGATGTGATGATCGGCCTGCCCTCCTCCGGTGTCCATTCCAACGGCTATTCGCTGGTGCGCCGCATCGTCGGAATGACCGGTTTGGGCTGGCACGATCCGGCCCCGTTTGCGCCCGCGCAATCGCTGGGCGAGGCCTTGCTGACGCCGACCAAAATCTATGTCAAAGCCCTGTTGTCGGTGATCAAACAGACGCAAGCCATCAAGGCGCTGGCCCATATCACCGGCGGCGGCTTTATCGACAATATTCCGCGCGTGCTGCCCGACGGGCTGGGCGCGCAGATCACACTCGACACTTTGCCCGTGCTGCCGGTGTTCTCGTGGCTGGCGCGCGAAGGCGGTGTTGTCGAATTCGAAATGCTCAGAACCTTCAATTGCGGCATCGGCATGGTGATCGTCACCGGTCAGGACGATGCAGGTCGCGTGATGGCCAGCCTCAGCGAGGCAGGCGAACATCCCGTGATGCTGGGCCACATCATTGCCCATGAGGGCGAAGGCGAGCGGGTCCAAACAACAGGTGCTCTGGCTCTTTAATTGACGGGAGATGCGACCATGTCCACCACCCCACACCGCCGCCGCGTCGCCGTTCTGATTTCCGGTCGCGGTTCCAACATGCAAGCATTGGTGGCTGCGGCAAGTGATCCGGCCTATCCGGTCGAGATCGTTCTGGTGCTGTCCAACAAGCCCCATGCGGCGGGTCTGGCCTTTGCGGGCGAGCACAAGATTGCCACCGCCGTGATTGACCACCGCACCTTTGATGGCCGTCAGGAATTCGAAGTCGCTCTTGATGCCGAATTGGTGCGCCATGATGTCGAGCTGGTCTGTCTGGCGGGCTTCATGCGGGTGCTGACCGAATGGTTCATCAACCGCTGGACCGGACGGCTGATCAACATCCATCCCGCTTTGCTGCCCTCTTTCAAAGGGTTGCATACCCATGAGCGGGCTTTGGCCGAAGGCGTCAAAATCCATGGCTGCACGGTGCATCATGTCGTGCCCGATGTCGATGCCGGTCCGATCATCGCACAGGCGGCTGTGCCGGTGCTCGATGACGACACGCCCGACAGTCTGGGAGCACGGGTGCTGGAGGCCGAACACCAGCTCTACCCGATGGCTTTGGCGCTGCTGGTCAGCGGGCAGACGTTGAAAAAAGCCAAAGGCAGCCATTCTGCGGACCAGCCGATGCTGATTGTGCCGGACGGCGCATGAAACCGCGTGGTTAACCTTTTCTAAATGCAATTTTGGCGCGAAGGCGCGCAAGGCTTGTTCTTGCCGGAACAGACGGTTATAAACCGACCATCCCATTTTCAACTCAGGACAGGATCAGTCATGGCGACCGAACGCACACTCTCCATCATCAAACCAGATGCTACCGAACGCAACCTGACCGGCGCAGTCAATGCCGTCATCGAAAAGGCCGGCCTGCGCATTGTGGCCCAGAAGCGTCTGTGGCTGAGCCGCGCCGATGCCAGCGCCTTCTATGCCGTCCACAAAGACCGCCCCTTCTTCGGCGAACTGGTTGACTTCATGACCTCGGGTCCGGTCGTCGTGCAGGTTCTCGAAGGCGAAAACGCCATTGCCCGCTATCGCGATGTGATGGGCGCAACCAATCCTGCCAATGCGGCTGAAGGCACCGTGCGCAAGCTGTTCGCCAAGTCGATCGGCGAAAACTCGGTGCATGGTTCGGATGCGGCCGATACCGCTGCCGGCGAAATCAAGCACTTCTTCTCGGAAATGGAAATCGTCGGCTAATTGCCCGATTGATTGTCAAACCATTCAGGCGGCACTGCGGTGCCGCCTTTTTTATGCGCGCTTGCCGCCCTGCCGCCCTCGACAGGTCGGGCGAATACTCCCATAATTAAGTCCATGACATTGCCTTTCCCCGCCAACGCAACCCGTGTGCAGAAATCAGGCCGCCAGATCGCAGGCCGTCACGCCTCGTGCTGTCCGCATGATTGCCCTTCGGCCTGCGCGCTCGAGGTCGAGGTGCTGGAGAACAACACCATCGGCCGCGTCTATGGCTCTCAGGAGCAGACCTATACCGCAGGCGTGATCTGCGCCAAGGTCGCCCGCTATGCCGAGCGCATCCACCATCCCGACCGTCTGTTGCATCCCTTGCGGCGCATCGGTCCCAAGGGATCGGGCCAATGGCAGCGGATTTCGTGGGACGAGGCTCTGGAGCTGACCGTCAATGCGATAGTGGAGGCCGAGCGGCAATTCGGGTCCGAGAGTGTCTGGCCCTATTATTATGCGGGGACGATGGGACTGGTGATGCGCGACGGCATCAACCGCCTGCGCCACGAAATGCGCTATTCGGGGTTTTATTCGACCATCTGCATTGCCTTGGCATGGCCCGGCTATCTGGCAGGCACCGGACGGCTGGCCGGACCCGATCCGCGCGAAATGGCGCTGTCTGATTGCGTGGTGATCTGGGGCACCAATGCGGTGGCCACCCAAGTCAATGTGATGACACATGCAATCCGCGCCCGCAAGGAACGCGGTGCCAAGATCGTGGTGATCGATATCTATCACAATGCCACCATGCAGCAGGCCGATCTGGCGCTGTGCCTGCGCCCGGGCACCGACGGGGCGCTGGCTTGCGCGGTGATGCATATCCTGTTTCGCGACAATCTGGCCGATCGCGTCTATCTGCAACAATTTTCGGATTGTCCCGACGAGCTGGAAGCGCATCTGCAATCGCGCACGCCGGAATGGGCCAGCGCGATCACCGGCTTGAGCGTGGCCGAAATCGAGGCTTTCGCGCAATTGGTGGGACATACCAAGCGCAGCTATTTCCGGCTCGGTTACGGGTTTTCGCGCCAGCGCAACGGCTCGGCCTCGATGCATGCCGCCAGCTGCATCGCCACCGTGCTGGGCGCATGGCAATATGAAGGCGGCGGCGCGTTCCACAACAATGGCGCGATTTTCCACTGGAACAAGCAAATGATCGAGGGACTCGATCTGGTTGATCCGACGATCCGGCGGCTCGATCAATCGCAGATCGGCCGTGTGCTGACCCATGATCCGGTGGCTCTGCAAGGCGGCCCGCCGGTCAAAATGCTGTTGATCCAGAACACCAATCCGGTCTCGGTCGCACCCGAACAAACGCTGGTCAAACAGGGCTTTGCCCGCGAGAATCTGTTTACGGTGGTGCATGAGCAATTCATGACCGACACCGCGCAAATGGCCGATCTGGTGCTGCCCGCCACCATGTTCATGGAGCATGACGACGTCTATTCGGGCGGCGGGCACCAGCATATCACGCTCGGCCCCAAGCTGATCGATCCGCCCGGCGAATGCTGGTCCAACCATCAGCTGATGGTTGGACCAGCATTCGCCGGGCGGAT
>Ga0214921_10006009_pt1 | contig 16853 bp, 17 predicted proteins | sample LL1505_MetaG_FD_177992 | JGI IMG/M metagenome (GOLD analysis project Ga0214921, IMG submission 177992) | Freshwater microbial communities from Lake Lanier, Atlanta, Georgia, United States - LL-1505 | ecosystem: Environmental > Aquatic > Freshwater > Lake | place: USA: Georgia | collected...
TGTGGCCACATAACGAACACCCCGTTCTGGCCATCTGGCGCTGCGCGCTTTGTAAGTTGCAAACTCCTGGTCGCTCAAAACCTTTTGAGCAAAGCGGTCGCCATGCTTTTCCAAGCTGGCTCTGATGCGCCTGACATCACACAGATCGGTACCGATGCCATAAATCATGTTGGAAGTCTGCTCGTTCAATTCAAAATAATGGGGCCAATGATTTGATCATCGGCCTAAGGCATTTAAATAGCCGCGTACTGTAGCGGCGTATCCCACCTCTAGAGCGTCGGCCATCAAGGCGTGGCCAATGGAGACCTCCAACAAACCCGGCACGGCTTGTGCAAATTTGGGCAGGTTGTCTTGGTTCAAGTCGTGTCCGGCATTGACGCCCAAGCCTTGCGCCATGGCAGCCTTGGCCGAACTAACGTACGTTGCCAAACAAGCATCGTTCGTGGATGTGCCAAAGCTTGCTGCGTAGGGCTCGGTGTACAACTCCACGCGATCGGCACCAATTTGCTTTACAAAAACCATTTGATGGGGGTCAGGGTCCATGAACAAACTGACGCGAACACCCAAGGACTTGCACTCGTCAATCAAAGGCTTCAGTGTGTCGGTATCTTTGGGAAATGACCAGCCGTGATCGCTGGTGAGTTGACCCTCGCTGTCGGGCACGAAGGTCACTTGGTGCGGCCGGTAGGTCCGCACAAAATCCATCAATTGGTGAAACGGATTGCCTTCAATGTTGAATTCCCTGTCTGGCCAACGCTTCATCAAGCCGGCCAATTCATGCACGTCGGAGGCACGAATGTGACGCTCGTCCGGGCGGGGGTGAATGGTAATGCCCTGAGCACCCGCTTCCAAACACATTTGAGCCGCTTTCAAGACACTGGGAATACCCAAGTGGCGTGAATTGCGCAGCAAGGCCACTTTGTTGACATTGACGGAAAGCGCCGTTTTGGAATGAGGGGTCATGAAGGTCTCACAAACTTTGAATGTCGATCATCATTTGACGGGTCTTTAAAGTGCCGACACCACAATGGTAATTGAGTAAGGTGCGAAGTTGGGTGCGAAGTGGCGTCAACATGTCTAAGCTCAAACGAAGCGTGTCTGTAAATGGAGATTCTCCATCCAACGCATTTTGCAACGCCAGCCATTGAACGCCGCTCAATGCGTGGCGATCATCGCGGTGCGCCAAACGCAGGCCGCCTTCGGGCACCAAGCAATAGTCTCTCGCCTCATCCAAGTCAGCCATGGTCAGAGTCTGAGAATTCAAACTGGGCAGAAGTCCAATTTCTCGAAGCAAGAGCAACTCAAACACTCTTAGCGACGCCTGCAGCAATTCGCCAGGCTCTGTGGCCATGACGCGCACGGTGGCAGCGTAGGCATCAAACAATTTGGGATGAGGGTCTTCTCGCGCCAAAAGACGCAGCAACAGCTCATTCAGGTAGTACCCCGAAAGCAGCGCATCACCCGTGGGCATCACATGGCCACCGATCCACTCCACTGACTTCAAGGTTCGAATGTCGGCATCGCCAGCAAAGGCAACTTGAATGGCTTGAAGCGGCAATAAAACAGGCCTGAAGGAGGAGCTTGGTTTTTTGGCGCCTTTGGCGACCAAGGCAATGCGCCCATGATGCCGAGTGAACACTTCCAAAATAAGGCTGGACTCGCTCCAGTCGTAGCGGTGCAGCACATAGGCAGGCTCATCCGAAATTCGTTTCAAGACAGCAGCCATGGGCAGCTCTTTTTACTCGTAACCGAAGGAGCGAACACGCGCTTCGTCGTCGGCCCAGCCAGAGCGAACCTTAACCCACAACTCAATAAAGACTTTGGCATCCATGAGCTTTTCCAACTCTTGACGTGCTTCAGTGCCAATGCGTTTAAGGCGCTCACCTTTGTCGCCAATGACCATGGCTTTATGGCCCTCGCGCTCCACCACAATGGTGGCGGCAATGCGAATCATGCGGTTGGCTGAACGGCTGGGTTCTTCTTCGAATTTATCAATCACCACGGTGGAGGTGTAGGGCAATTCATCTCCCGTGAAACGAAACAATTTTTCACGCACAATTTCACTGGCCAAAAACTTTTCACTTCGGTCGGTGAGTTCATCTTCACCGTACATCCAAGCTTGTTGTGGCAAGTATTTTTCGCAGTACCCCATGAGGCGTTCAATGTCTTTGGCATTTTTGGCCGACATCGGTACAAACTCAGTGAACGGATGTCGCTCTTGCATGTCTTTGAGCCAAGGCGCCAACTCTTCGCGTCGATTGACGGTGTCCAACTTATTGGCAATCAACAAAACAGGTACGTCGGGTTTGAGCAAAGTCAAGACTTTGGCGTCGGCGGTGTTGAACATGCCAGCTTCCACCACAAACAGCACCAAATCGACATCACCCACCGCACCCAGTACTGTTTTATTCAAAGACTTGTTAAGCGCCGTGTTGTGGCGGGTTTGAAAGCCTGGGGTGTCAACAAACACATACTGGGTAGAACCTTCTGTGCGAATGCCCGTAATGCGGTGACGCGTTGTTTGTGCTTTGCGCGAAGTGATGCTGATTTTTTGACCGACCAGCGCATTGAGCAAGGTGGATTTGCCCACATTGGGCTTGCCTACAATGGCGACCAAACCGCAACGTTGAGCGGGGTTGGTTTCTGTGTTCATTCGCGGGCCTTGACTTTCAAAATTTCAAGCATGGCAGCAGCCGCGGCTTGCTCACCAGCACGTCGCGAGGGGCCGCTACCGTGCTGTGAGAGACTGAGTTCGGGAATGTCGCAAGCAACATCAAAAATTTGTCGGTGTGCAGCGCCTGATGTGGCGACCACAGAATACTGAGGGAGCTGCAATTTTCGGCCTTGAAGCCATTCTTGTAGCTCTGTTTTAGGGTCTTTGGCCGCGGCCTGCATCTGCGGATTGATCTCAACATTTTGAAACAATCTGTGCACCAATTGTTCTGCGGCTTCATATCCTGCATCTAGGAAAACAGCACCTAGCAAGGCTTCCAGGGTGTCGGCCAAAATAGAGGGCCGACGCTGCCCACCCGATTTCAACTCACCCTCCCCCAACTTCAGGCAAATTGGAATTTGAAGCGTGAGGGCCAATTGATGCAGCGTTTCTTGCTTGACCAAATTGGCCCTGACACGCGACAAATCACCCTCAGGTAAATCACTCAATTGGGCGTAAAGTAAATGGGCAACGGCGAGGTTTAAAACTGAATCGCCCAAAAATTCTAGGCGTTCGTTGTGATCAGCGGAGTAACTGCGGTGCGTGACAGCACGCTCCAGCAAACTCGCATCTTTGAAAGTGTGCTGAAGGCGAACTTGCAATTGACTGAGATCGTCGTTCAAACGGATAGCCTGAATGTGAATTTAATGAGTGGCAGTTTCAATGAATGTTGACAAGTTCAAGACAGCAAGCTCAATTGAATGCGCCAATGCGTCCCAGATTTCCAAAATTCATCCAAACAAAAAACGCCCGACCGACGATGTTGGCGTCGGGTACAAAACCCCAATAGCGTGAATCAAGAGAATTATCTCGATTGTCGCCCATCATGAAGTAGTGTCCTTCAGGTACCTTGCAAACGACACCCTCTACGGTGTAATTGCACTGATCTCTGTAAGCAAAATCGTCAGCGCCCGGAATGAAGGCAGGACGCTCGTCATCGACAATCAAATTGTGCGGTTTGCTGCCCAATTTTTCCTGTGATTGCTTGAAATAGCGCATGACGGACTCGTCAAAAAACTCTGGCAAGGCCTCAGTCGGCACGGGCTGGCCATTGATTGTGAGTTTTTTGTTCAAGTAAGCAACCTGGTCACCTGGAATGGCTACCACCCGCTTGATGTAATCCACACTGGGGCGTGGGGGGTAACGAAAAACCATCACATCACCGCGCGCAACGGGCGTACCTTGGGTCAATTTGAGGTTGAGCACTGGCAAACGAACGCCATAGTGAAATTTATTGACTAAAATCAAGTCGCCCACCCACAGGGTTGGAATCATGGACCCGGATGGAATTTTGAAGGGCTCAAATAAAAATGAGCGCAACACAAAAACAACCAAAATGACGGGGAAGAGGCCAGCGGTCCAGTCCAACCACCAGGGTTGCATCAGAAGTCGATCGCGCGCTTCTCCCGTTTCGGTGTCTTGACGATCGATGCCCATTTTGGACAATTCTTGTTGGCGCTTGACTCTGTCTTGGTCAAATTGCTCGACTGCTTTGAGTCGCTGTGGCCAAAAATAAAACTTTTCAGCCAACCAATACACACCTGAAATGACGACCGCCATGAGCATGAGCAAGGCAAAGTTGCCTTCAATCATGCCGCTGTACCAAGCACCTGCATAACCGATCAAGGCAGCCAGCAAAAAACCCGTTATGACTTCCATCAATCTTCTACCTGCAAAATAGCCAAGAATGCCTCTTGCGGCACCTCAACTGAGCCAATTTGTTTCATTCGTTTTTTACCCGCTTTTTGTTTCTCGAGCAATTTGCGTTTACGCGAAATGTCACCACCATAGCACTTGGCCAGCACGTTTTTACGCAAGGCTTTGACGGTTTCACGGGCAATGATATTGGCACCAATGGCAGCCTGTATGGCCACATCGAACATTTGACGGCTGATGATTTCGCGCATTTTGGCCACCACAGCACGGCCTCGATAGGCAGACTGCGTGCGGTGCACGATGATGGACAGTGCATCCACCTTTTCGCCATTGAGCAAAATATCAACCTTCACCACATCGGAGGCGCGGTATTCTTTGAATTCGTAGTCCATTGAAGCATAGCCTCGGGAGACCGATTTCAATTTGTCAAAAAAGTCCAAAACGATTTCGCCCAAGGGCATCTCATAGGTGAGCATGACCTGACGACCGTGATAAGACATGTTGAGTTGGACGCCTCGCTTGACGTTGGCCAGTGTCATGACGGGACCCACATAATCTTGGGGCATGTACAAATGCACCGTGACAATGGGCTCGCGAATCTCCAGCATCTTGCCTTGGTCTGGCATTTTGGCGGGGTTCTCAACCATCACCACCTCACCATCGCCTTTGACTACTTGATAGACCACACTGGGTGCGGTTGTGATCAGATCTTGGTCAAATTCACGCTCAAGTCGCTCTTGCACAATTTCCATGTGCAGCAAACCCAAGAAACCACAGCGAAAGCCAAAACCAAGGGCTTGCGAAACTTCAGCCTCGTAATGCAAAGAGGAGTCGTTGAGCTTGAGTTTTTCGAGTGCATCGCGCAGGGAGTCATATTGGTTGGCTTCTGTAGGATACAAACCCGCAAACACCTGCGGTTGAATTTCCTTGAAGCCAGGCAATGCTTTTTCAGCAGGGCCTAAATTATTGGGCAACTTCTTTTCCAAGGTAATGGTATCGCCCACTTTGGCGGCTTGCAGCTCTTTGATGCCCGCAATGATGTAACCCACCTCACCCGCCTCAAGACTGTTGCGCGGCTCATTGGCTGGGGTAAATACGCCCATGGTGTCTGCGTTGTACACAGTCTCTGTGGCCATCATTTTGAAACGTTCGCCTTTGCCCAATCTGCCATCGACCACGCGGACCAACATGACAACGCCAACGTACGTATCGAACCAGCTGTCAACGATCATGGCGCGAAGGGGTGCGTTGGGGTTTCCTTTTGGCGCAGGAATTTTGGCGACGATGGCCTCCAAAATTTCATCAATGCCCATGCCTGTTTTAGCAGAGCAGGGAATGGCTTCGCTGGCATCGATGCCAATGACGTCCTCGACCTCGGCTTTGGCGTTTTCGGGATCGGCTTGAGGCAAATCCATCTTATTGAGAACGGGCACCACCTCGACACCCAAATCAAGCGCGGTATAGCAATTGGCAACCGTTTGTGCTTCAACACCTTGACTGGCATCGACCACCAACAAAGCACCTTCGCAAGCAGACAGAGAGCGAGAAACCTCATAGGAGAAGTCAACGTGGCCCGGCGTATCGATCAAATTGAGGTTGTAGATTTGCCCATCTTTGGCTTTGTATTGCAGAGAAGCAGTTTGCGCTTTGATGGTAATGCCGCGCTCTTTTTCAATGTCCATGGAGTCTAAAACTTGTGCCTGCATTTCGCGATCTTGCAAACCACCGCAACGTTGAATCAACCGATCGGCGAGTGTCGATTTGCCATGATCGATGTGCGCAATGATGGAGAAATTTCTGATGTGATTCATCAAGGACCAGCTACAAGTGTTTGAGATTCAAAGGAAGACAAGAAAAAAGGGCGCGTCGAATGAGGACGCGCCCTGAACCAACAATCAATGGCAACTGCGATAGTTGGGACTTCATTGTAGGCAAAAAGCCAGAAACGTACAGCCCCAAAACAGCACTTTGCAGGTCGTTGCAAGCTTGCAACAGAAAACTTATCAACAGCTTATTCACAAACAAGGATCACTCAATATGAATAACTTGTGGGTGTTCTGTGGATCACCGGTGGACTGATGTAGGAGATCCCACATTGTGAAGCCACCCCTGCTTTTTTTGTCATGAATATTGGTTCAAGAACGCAGATTTTAACCATTTTCGAAAATCAACTTGCCAAAAAGTTAGTAGGCGCAAACATAAAAATATTTTTCAAAGCTGGCAAACCCTGTAATTACAAAGGGACTCTTGACAAGTACAAGATCAAGAAATCGGTCGAATCAGGGCAAATCGAGTTAACTCTCCCCGCCGAAAGAGCACGTTCACTGGTTTTGACTTGTCCAATTTGGTCAAGGCCGCAGCAAAGTCTTTGACTTGGCTGACCTCGATATTGGCCACCGCCAAAATCACATCGCCTTCTCTCAATCCTGCTCTGATAGCTGGCTCCATCAAGCTTTCGACTCTGACGCCACCTTTGATTTTCAGTTCTGCTTTTTGAGAATCGGTTAAATCAGCAACCACCAATCCCAGGCCCTGAACAGAATTAGCCGCCTTCGGTTTTTCTTCAACGACAGCAGGTTTTTGAGCCACTTTTTCAGGCTCCAACTCCGCAATCACAATGCTCAACTCTTTGGTTGCGCCGCGCCTGAAAATGGTCAAGTTACTTTTTGTTCCGGGCTTTGTATTACCGACCAAACGGGGCAAGTCGGAAGACTTCTCAATGGGCTTGCCATCGATCTTGATGATCACATCGCCAGCCTCCAACCCAGCCTTGTCGGCAGGCGCACCTGGCTCAATGCGGTTGATGAGAGCGCCCTGCGCTTTGCCTAAACCAATCGATTCAGCAAGCTCTTTGGTCACTTGCTCAATTTGAACGCCAATGCGACCCCGTGTAACACGCCCATTGGCGCGCAATTGCTCGCTGACACGCATGGCCTCGTCCATGGGAATGGCAAAAGAAATGCCCATGAATCCGCCAGAGCGAGAGTAAATTTGGCTGTTGATACCAACCACTTCACCTCGCATGTTGATGAGAGGCCCACCTGAATTGCCAGGGTTAATGGCAACATCTGTTTGGATAAAAGGCAAGTAGTCACCGGTGTCACGCTGCTTGGCGCTCACAATGCCGGCCGTGACGGAGTTGTCAAGGCCGAATGGTGAGCCAATGGCCATCACCCACTCGCCGACTTTTAAGCGCGACACATCACCCACCTTCACGGCAGGAAGTCCAGTGGCTTGGATTTTCACAACCGCCACATCAGTGCGTTTATCGGCGCCAATTATTTTGGCTTTGAATTCGCGTTTGTCTGGCAAGGTCACCAAAACTTCGTCGGCACCGTCAACCACATGGGCATTGGTCAGGATGAAGCCATCAGCCGTCAAAATAAACCCTGAACCGACGCCCTTGGGCTGTGGCTCTTCGGGTGCTGGCGTTCTGCCTTGGCGAGGCGCCTGTCTGGGAGCATTGGGCGCATTGGGCGTGTTGGGCATTGGAATACCAAAGAATCGACGGAACAATTCTTGGGTTTCTTCGTCCATGCCTCCGCCACTGCTGGCTGGACTGCGGGCTTTTTCCAGCGTGCGAATATTGACCACCGACGGGCCCACTTGTTCGACCAATTCCGTGAAGTCTGGCAAGCCCTTGACGATGGTTTGCTGCGCAAGTGCATGCCTTGGGACAAGCGCCAATGTGAGTAGCCCCGAGGACAAAAACAAGGCCAGCAAAACACCCGTCGATTTAAAACTCATCAGTTTCATAAGTTACCCAAACTCCAATTTAATCGCTGCACAGAAATCTCATTCTGCTTGCGAATATACAGCGCAACGAAATCCATGCCAACGCTCAGGGAATGAACGCTTTGCAACCCAAAACCACTGGGTTCGTGGCGTTGACGATAGCAAAGAGACGAACAGATATTGCTGAAAATCCAAATGGACGCGGATTGCGCAACCGCGATCCAAAGGCGGGTCAATGAGGGCCTGATTCAAATGGGTGCTTGGCGCTGGGCTGGCCACCACCGAAACCGCCTGAGTCGGCAGAGAAAGCAGCGTTTGAACTTGCCAATCATGTCCATCCCAGCACAGCCAACTTTGGGTCGTCCGATTTTTCAAACTGTAGACAGAAAAAAGCATCAGCAACAGCCATGTACCAAACAGGCCTGCCGCTCGCCAACCCTCAAAAAAACCAGCCAACAAACTGGCGATGAGCGCCAGAAAAGAAAGCATTGCTAGGCCAATGGGCCAATAAGCGTCCCCAAAAAAACGCCCCACCGGGTAATCGACCGATGGGGCGTTTTGATTCAAAGGAATTAGATCCGACGGAAAACCAAACTGCCGTTGGTGCCGCCGAAACCGAAGTTATTTTTCAACGCGTATTCAATGTTGACGTCGCGTGCGGTGTTGGCACAATAATCCAAATCGCATTCTGGATCTTGGTTGTCCAAGTTGATGGTGGGCGGCACTTTTTGTTCGTGCAAGGCCAAGACGGTGAAAATACTCTCAATACCACCCGCGCCACCCAGCAGGTGCCCTGTCATGGACTTCGTGGAGCTGATCAAAGTTTTCTTGGCGTGATCGCCCAAGGCCGCTTTGATGGCATTGGTTTCATTCAAATCACCCAAAGGTGTTGAAGTGCCATGGGCGTTTAAGTAACCCACCTGATCGGCATTGATGCCGGCATTGCGCATAGCTGACACCATGGCTCGGCGAGGCCCGTCCATGCTAGGCGCAGTCATGTGACCCGCATCAGCGCTCATGCCATAGCCGCAAATTTCGGCGTAAATTTTGGCACCGCGGGCTTTAGCGTGTTCGTACTCCTCAACCACCATCACACCCGCGCCTTCACCCAAGACAAAACCATCACGGTCTTTGTCCCAAGGGCGCGATGCTGCTGCGGGGTCGTCGTTGCGTGTAGACAAGGCGCGCATGGCTGCAAAGCCACCCAAGCCGAGTGGCGAAATGGTGGCTTCAGAGCCACCAGCCACGACCACGTCGGCGTCACCATATTCAATCATGCGGCTGGCTTCACCAATGCAATGAAGACCGGTGGTGCAAGCGGTGACAACGGCCAAGTTGGGGCCCTTGAAACCAAAACGCATAGAAACATGGCCTGCAATCATGTTGATGATGGAAGCAGGCACAAAGAAAGGAGAAATGCGGCGAGGGCCGCGGGCTGTGTACTCGACATGCGTTTGCTCAATCATGGGCAAACCGCCAATGCCAGAACCAATCACGCAAGCGATGCGTGTGGCCAACTCGTCGTCCAAGGCTTCGCCCGTAGGCAAGCCAGCATCGGCTACGGCTTGAGCCGCGGCTGCAATGCCGAAATGAATAAAGGTGTCCATCGTGCGCGCTTCTTTGGCGCTGATGTATTGCTCTAAATTGAACCCCTTCACTTCGCCCGCAATTCTGCAAGCAAATGCTGAGGTGTCAAATTTGGAGATCAGTCCAATGCCGGACTGACCTGCCAAGAGATTGGCCCATGCCTCCGCCACCGTGTTTCCAACGGGGCTGATGCATCCCAGGCCCGTAACAACAACGCGGCGACGGGTCATCTCAGATCAAGCCTTTTTGCTTTGGGCGTAGTCAATCGCCGCTTTGACGGTGGTAATTTTTTCGGCGTCTTCGTCTGGAATTTCAATTCCAAATTCATCTTCTAAAGCCATCACCAGTTCTACGGTGTCGAGAGAGTCTGCGCCCAGGTCGGCAACAAATGCTTTCTCGGGTGTGACTTGTGACTCTTCAACGCCAAGTTGCTCAGCAATGATTTTTTTGACACGTGCTTCGATATCGCTCATGGATTCCCTCTGAGGGTTGTAAAAAAGGAGATTTTATCAGGACATATGCATGCCGCCATTGACATGCAATTCCTGACCCGTAACGTAAGCTGCCAGCGGACTGGCCAAATAGGACACTGCATGGGCAATATCCTCTGGTAAACCTAGTTTTCCCAATGGAATTTGAGCCATCAGGGCTTGATGCTGAGCCTCCGGCAAAGCAGCCGTCATGTCTGTGGCAATGAAGCCCGGCGCCACGCAATTGACTGTGATGTTGCGACTGCCCAGTTCTCGGGCCAAAGCGCGGGTCATGCCGGCCACACCGGCCTTGGCAGCAGCGTAATTGGCTTGTCCTGGGTTGCCAGCAGCACCTACCACGCTGGTGATGCTGATAATTCGGCCATAGCGCTGCTTCATCATGGGCCGCATCACAGCGCGGCTCATGCGAAAAACAGCCTTCAAATTGGTGTCCAGAACCGCATCCCAATCGTCGTCCTTCATGCGCATGGCCAAAGTGTCACGGGTAATGCCTGCGTTGTTCACCAAAACATGCAAGCCGCCTTGTGATTTGACAATCTCATCGATCAGCGCTTCGCCTGCTGCAGCGTCATTGACATTCAAATTAGCACCACGACAGCCTGAATAGGCAGCCAGCGCATCAGAAATACGGGCAGCACCTTCATCGGTGGTGGCCGTGCCTATGACTGTCAAGCCTTGTTTGGCCAACTCCAGTGCAATGGCTGCGCCAATGCCCCTAGAAGCACCCGTGACCAGAGCAACTTGGCCTTTGAATGGTGTCGCTGTCATGCCAAAGCTCCTCTGGCCTCTGCCAATGAGGCAGGGTCGAACACGGGCAGGCCCGTCATGTCAGCATCAATGCGCTTAACCATGCCTGCCAAAACTTTGCCTGGGCCGCATTCCAGGACCCTGTTGACGCCTTGGGCCTTGATGGCCTGAATACATTCAACCCAACGCACAGGGCCAAAGGCTTGGCGATACAGCGCATCGCGAATGCGATCGGCGTTGGTTTCAATGGCCACATCGATGTTGTTGACGACTTTAATTTGGGGCGCTGCAAATGTGGTTGCGGCCAGTTTTTCTTTCAGCTTTTCGGCTGCTGGTTTCATGAGACTGGAATGAAAAGGCGCTGACACAGGCAAATTCAAAGCACGCTTGGCACCCATGGCTTTTAAAACTTCACAGGCTTTTTCAACGGCAGCTTTGCTACCCGCAATGACAGTTTGAGCAGGATCGTTGAAATTCACAGCCTCTACGACTTCGCCGCTGTCAGAAGGGAATGTGGCTTTTGCTTGCGCACACCCTTCAATGACTTTCGCAGCGTCCATTCCCAGTACGGCGGCCATGGCACCCACACCCACACCCACGGCATCTTGCATGGCAGCAGCACGGAATCTCACAAGGGGCGCTGCTTGTGCTAAGGTCAAAACACCCGCGGCCACAAGGGCTGAATACTCTCCCAATGAATGGCCTGCAACCACAGCTGGTTGAGCACCGCCTTCTGCCAACCATGCACGATAGGCGGCTATGGCAGAAACCAACATGACAGGTTGCGTGTTGGTGGTTAAGGCCAAGGCTTCTTTAGGGCCAAGATGAATCAGTGCCCCCAAGTCTTCGCCCATGGCATCTGAAGCTTCTTTCAAAGTTTCAAGGACCGCTGGATGATCACCCCATGCGTCCAACATGCCCACCGATTGGGAACCTTGACCGGGGAAAACGAAAGCAAATGAACTCATGATTTCAAATCAGCATTGATCAATATTTTAAGAGGACCGAGCCCCAAGTAAATCCACCCCCAACACCTTCGAGCATCAGGGTTTGGCCTTTGGTAATTTGCCCAGAACGTACGCCGTGGTCAAGCGCCAAAGGAATAGAAGCAGCAGATGTGTTACCGTGTTGGTCCACCGTGACAATGACTTTGTCCATGGACATTTTGAGTTTACGCGCAGTGCTTTGCATGATGCGAATATTGGCCTGATGGGGCACCAGCCAGTCAATGTCACTGGCGTTCAAACCAGCTTTGCGCAAAGATGCAAGGGCAGTTTCTTCAAGAACGCCAACAGCCAGTTTGAAAACGGCCTGCCCGTCCATTTTCAAAACAGGATCACCCAAAATAGCGCCCCCAGAAACGTGACCCGGAACGCATAAAAGTTCTGAATATTTGCCATCGGCGTGAATGTCGGTTGCCAAAATGCCTGGCGTGCTAGAGGCCTCCAACACAACGGCGCCAGCACCATCACCAAACAACACGCAGGTGGTACGGTCTTTGAAATCAAGGATGCGGCTAAAAACTTCTGCACCAATGACCAAGGCTCGTTTGGCCGTACCGGTTTTAATCATGGCGTCTGCCACCGTGATGGCATAGATGAAGCCGCTGCAAACCGCTTGCACATCAAAAACGGGGCAACCCACAATGCCTAATTTACTTTGAAGCAACGCGGCGGTAGAGGGGAACACCATGTCCGGGGTTGAGGTGGCCACAATGATCAGATCAATGTCAGAGGGTTGGCACCCAGCCGCCTGAATGGCACGCTGCGCTGCTTCGAACCCTAAATCACTGCTGCCAACGCCTGGGTCGACAAAATGACGGGCGCGAATGCCAGTTCTTTCGACGATCCAATCGTCAGAGCTTTCGACGCCTTGGGCCGCTAACTCAGCCACAAGGTCGGCATTGGTCAGTCTTCTTGGCGGCAAAAAGCTGCCTGTGCCAGAAATACGAGAATAAATGGTCATTCGAGAGCGGCCGAGTTGGCTGAATTTTCTGCAAGACCTTGTGCATTCAGCAAAGGGGCTGCGTGTGCAATTCGAGCAGCAACGCGGCTAAGCAGTTGATGTCTGGCAGCATCATACGCTCGGTTCAAGGCGACGCCGAATGCCAGTTCATCGGCCGAACCATGGCTTTTGAAAACCAAGCCGCGCAAGCCCAATAGTGCAGCACCGTTGTAACGGCGATGGTCAACTCTGTTTTTAAACGAATTTAGAACAGGATAAGCAAAGATAGCAGCAATTTTAGTGAAGATGCTGCGAGAAAACTCTGACTTCAGAAATCCACCCATCATGGTGGCCAAGCCTTCACTGGCTTTCAGCGCCACATTGCCAACAAAGCCATCGCACACCACAATATCGACGGTTCCCTTGAAAATATCATTGCCTTCGACATTGCCATAAAAGTTCAAATCGCCGGAGTTACCAGCAGATCGCAGCAGTTCGCCGGTTTTTTTGATGATTTCGTTGCCTTTAATGGCTTCTTCGCCAATATTCAAAAGGCCAACAGTAGGACTTTCATTGTCTTGCAAGACAGAAACCAAAGCCGATCCCATGACGGCAAACTGCAAAAGATGCTCGGGTGTGCAATCGACATTGGCACCCAAATCCAGCATGGTGGTACCACCCCCCTTGAAATTGGGCATTTGGCCGGCAATGGCAGGCCGGTCAATGCCATCCATGGTTTTAAGAACATAACGCGCAATGGCCATCAAGGCGCCCGTATTTCCAGCCGACACGGCAGCGTCGGCCTCACCCGCCTTCACCAGCTCAATGGCGACACGCATGGATGAGTCTTTTTTCCTGCGCAGGGCCACCTCAACAGAGTCGTCCATCCCAACCACCTCAGTCGCTTCAACGATGACAGCGCGTTCGTGCTGAAATAAAGCCAGCGCGTTTGCTTGGCCTACCAATTTCAAGCGCGCGTTAGGGTGGGTGTCTAGAAAATGACGACAAGCGGGCAACGTGATGTGTGGCCCGTGATCTCCCCCCATGCAATCTACAGCAAGGGTGAAAAATTCTTTGGATGACATGATGTCAATAGACAGAAATACAAAGGCCCGAGGCTACCTAGAATGTAGCATCGGGCCTGTATTTCAAGCGTCAATTAGGCTTCTGATTTGTTCTTCAGAACTTGGCGGCCACGGTAAAAACCGTTGGGGCTGATGTGGTGACGCAAATGAGTTTCGCCAGTTGTTGGTTCGACAGCGATACCAGGCACATTGAGCGCGTTGTGCGAACGGTGCATGCCACGCTTAGAAGGTGACTTTTTATTTTGTTGAACAGCCATGATGGCTCCTTGGATGCGTTGGAAGCAGCGTTATTGAAGATCAGGACAAGCGTCCTTTTCTGGCCAAGCGCAAAAAGCGCAACGCGGCTTAGGGTTAAACAGTGAATGAACTAACGCGCCCTCAAAGGCACGAAGCCGCTGATTATAGCCCAAACTTTTTACCCAAACCAGCGCTTTAATTTGGTTTATTCTTCAACTGCGCCAATGCAGCAAAAGGGTTGGGGCGTGCCTCCAAAGCCTCTTCAAAGGCTTCATCGACAGCCGACATTGGCACCAAAATGGGGCAATTTTCATGCTTCGGCACAATCGGGGCAGACATGATGAGCTCGTCTTCAATGAGTTCCAAAACGTTCAATTCAGGCTCCAAAACCAGCAAATCCTCGTCGGATTCGTCGTCTTCTGCCTCTGCCGTCGCTTCATCCGCGACAAATCGAAAGGCGGCGTTGGCTTTCACGGCCAATTTGACCGGTCCCATGCACCTTTGGCACTGCATGGGCAAATCTACTTCGGCTTTCAGATGCATCCAAATTTGAGAATCGCCACCCGAAATTGGCACCAACTCAGCTTGAATGTCCCATGAAACCTGGGTCGGCTGCCCTGAAGCTTGCAAAGAGGACTCAATTGGGCTTAAGGCCAAGTCAGCCAATCTGCCAAACTGGGCCAGACTCATTTGCCCTTGCAAACTGAGACCCTCTCTTGCAAAAGCCTTGACATTGAGGCGATTCAAATCAAATTTTTTATCCATGCCTTCAGTGTAAGAGAATTGAGGCATGTCCAAAGACAAACAACAACCCACATTGGCCCCGTCTGGCCGCCCTCTGATCTTGGGCTCGACCTCGCGGTACCGCAAGGAATTGCTGGCTCGACTGCGAATTCCATTTGAAACAGCGGCGCCAGATGTGGATGAAACGCCACACAACAATGAGTCGCCCAAAGACTTGGCGCTCAGATTGGCGCTTGCCAAGGCTCGCGCCGTTGCGCTCAAACATCCAGAGGCTATCGTGATTGGCTCTGACCAAGTAGCAGACTTAGAAGGGACGCCACTAGGCAAACCTGGAAACCACGCCAACGCCATCTTGCAACTGCAGCGCATGCGCGGCAAAACGGTTATTTTTCAAACAGCGCTGTCAGTTGTGTGCATTGCCACAGGTTATGAGCGCACCGATTTGGCTGAAGTGAAAGTGAAGTTTCGCGATTTAAGCGACGCTGAAATTGAAACTTATTTAAGGGCTGAGGAACCTTACGACTGTGCAGGCAGCGCCAAAAGCGAAGGTCTAGGCATTGCGCTTTTGGATGCAATTGACAACGACGACCCGACGGCCTTGATCGGCCTGCCACTGATCAGAACATGTCAAATGCTTCGGGAAGCAGGTGTGAAATTGTGATGACACAAGCAGTGCACCAATTTGGCAAACTTTTTTTAGTGCCAGCCCCGCTTGACTTCGGTTGCGACGAAGACATTGATCTGCAACAAGTGATGCCCATGGGAACCATTTCGGCAGCCGCCAACATCACACACTGGATTTGCGAGAGCGCCAAGACCACACGCGCCTATCTCAAACGAATCGATGCATGCACCCCTTTGAAAACCAGCATCCAAACACAGACCATTGTCGAGCTGCCAAGACAAGTGCATAAGAAAGGCGATCATCTGGGCAGCTTCGATGCAAAGCCTTTATTGACAACTGCACTGGGCGGCGAAGACATCGGCTTGGTCAGCGAAGCTGGCATGCCTGCAGTCGCCGATCCTGGAAGCTCAGTCGTTCGTGCAGCGCACGAACTTGGCATTCAAGTGATTCCCCTGGTTGGGCCTGTTTCATTGCTGTTGGCATTGGCCAGCAGTGGCTTGAACGGACAAAATTTTGCGTTTGTAGGGTATCTGCCGCAGGAGCCCCAAGATCGCGCCAGAAGAATCAAGGAGTTAGAACAATGCGCTTTGAAATCTGGTCAAACTCAACTCTTCATCGAAACGCCTTATCGCAACGCAGCGCTTTGGTCATCGCTGGTTCAAACTTTGCAGCCGGGTAGCCGACTGGCGTTTAGCAGCGGTTTGACATTAACGAGTGCAGTCAATCAAAGTTCGACCACGCAACAATGGCGCAAGCTGCCCTCAGGACAAATGCCTCAAGGTCTGAACAATCAGACACCAGCGGTTTTTGCAATTGGTGTTTAAGCGGCCCATTCAAAAAAACCGCAAATGAAGCTGCTCGAAAATCGATTAGCGAATGGCGGTACTTGAACGCATGGCTTTCCATGCGCCTTCTCCCATGGCAGCGCCAAAGCGCTTCACCAAACGCTCAGCCACATTGTCATGGCGTGAATAGTCAACCAACTCCTCCGCTTTCACCACATCCCGAGCCACTTGATCGAGACTGGCCAATTCATCGGCCAAGCCCAACTCAACCGCTTGCTGGCCTGTCCAAAATAAACCACTGAACATGCCTGGTGTTTCTTTCAAACGATCGCCACGACCTTTTTTAACCACCGCAATGAACTGCGAATGAATGTCGTTCAGCATGAACTGCGCATGTTTTCGCTGCGCCTCGGTCTGCGGGCTAAAGGGGTCTAAAAATCCCTTGTTTTCGCCTGCCGTCATGAGCCGTCTTTCGACACCGAGTTTGTCCATCAAGCCGGTAAA
>Ga0214921_10006010_pt1 | contig 16850 bp, 15 predicted proteins | sample LL1505_MetaG_FD_177992 | JGI IMG/M metagenome (GOLD analysis project Ga0214921, IMG submission 177992) | Freshwater microbial communities from Lake Lanier, Atlanta, Georgia, United States - LL-1505 | ecosystem: Environmental > Aquatic > Freshwater > Lake | place: USA: Georgia | collected...
GAAGTTCGGACGCCCTGCAATTGAAGGTCACCGCACACGCCCCGATGGCACCGACCTTAAGTGGAAGCAAATTGGAGTTAATGAAATTACCGACTCTCGCGAACTTCCATTCTTCATTCAATGGTTAACCGCAGATCACCCATCACAAGATGGAAAGGCAGTTGCTGCAATTGAGAAGATTACGATTGCTGACACTGATCAACTATCAGACTCATGGTTTAAGACAGAGATTCTTGCTGGATTAAATGGCACAGATATTGAGTTTATTGACCCGTCAACGAATGAAGGTGAGTCGGGGATTGTTGCGGTGCATTTGATGACGCCGGGTGGCGTTGTGAGGTTGGATTAATCCTGCTTTTGAAACTTAACTATTTAAGGATGTCCGTCGGCCCCTATTCTTACTTTAATTGCTTGAGGCTAGGGTAGTTTGGAACAATTAGTAGTTGAATCAAAATCTACGCTCAGTCTGCACCACAATAACTAGATCAGGTTTTCTTTCGGCTTTCTGCAATCTCTCTGATAGCAGTTCAAAACTCATTTGGCCTAGGTAAGAAACTTCTTTGAAGGTAGCAAAAGTAAATGGTTTTAAGGCTTCCGAGAAGGAATCTCCCACCAACCAAATGTATTTGCTAGAAGCGGGAGTTTCATTTGTAGAATTATTACCATCTGGCGAACTCCAAGTTTGGCCCCTTTCCCAGAATATATTCCAGTTATCACCTTCTAGTATGGGGTAATCCGTAATTCCTAGTATGGGGTAATCCGTAATTCCTGAAATTGAGAGTAGGTCGCCTTGTCGAAATGGAGCGGCTTTAAACTCTACCTTTGGAATTTCTATATCAAGGCGCTCCAAAAGACCTTGATATGCAACAAAAGCTCCTCTGTCATTCCAGTGAGTGTCGGTTCGGTAGTAAAGCAGTTGTGAGCCGTCTTTTGCCTTAATCAAAGTTTTTGTGGGATCAAAAACTGTTAAGTTTTGAATGCCATTAAGTTTTTGAAGAAAGAAATCAAGATACCGAGTCTTGCTTAAAACTATTTGAGCAGGTAAATATTCGGAGTAGATACTTGGCTTACTTGGGCCAATTAAAAGCGCTACATGAGTCCCCGAATTTTCAGCTGTAGATGCAAGCAGATCAAAACGTTTAGTAGTTTCACCCAAAAGCACTTGATTTGGCTTAATCGCCAGCGTTAATTTCTCAATCGTGCGATCAAATGCATTTCCTAGGAACAGCCAATTATCCTTGCCCTGAAACCAGCGTAGAGATCTACCAATTGCACTTTCAGCACCATCGCGCTTTATCGCAGGCTGAAACTCCTCAACCAGATCATTGCTATTCGATTGAGGCCCTTCGGTTTTAGTGGAATTTGGCTTCAGGATTTCATTGTTCTGGTTAGGAGCAGCAAGACTAACTGGAATTGTTTTTGCAAATTGAATACCGATTACAAGTACACAGAACATAGCAAGAGCAAGGACGCCCGCCTTGATCTTTGTGGAAATCTGGCTCAATCGAATAGGTCTTTCGATAAACGCAAATGTCAGATAAGCAAGAATTACTCCAATAGCTACTGCACTGCAGATGATGCTTGTTGAAATTTCATCGCCATAGATGATTCTGGCAAACACAAGAATGGGCCAATGCCACAGATAAAGGGGGTAGCTAATGAGTCCAATTCCAACCATGATTCGAGACCTTAAGAACTTTGAAAGCAGACCTTGGCTGATTATGGATAAGATAACTAATGATGAGCCAACCACTGGAATCAGTAGATAAAAACCTGTGAAATTTTTTCACCTTCAATCATTAATGATCCAAATATAATGATACAAATGCCTAAAAAGCCTGTGAACTTCCAAACTATTTTGACTAAGTTCTTAAACTTTAAGCAAGTTTCCTCTGTAGCCGAAATGAAAGTTCCTTGGAGAGTGTTAGTTAATGCAAGATTCAGGTATTTTGCGATCACAAAAGCCAATATTCCACCAGTTGCAAGTTCCCATAGTCGGCTTACAGGGGAAAAGAATGCACCTGACTCGCTGGTTTGAGAAATGTATATGTTAAAAATGAATGAAGATGAGAAAAGCAAAAGAATAGTAACAAATAATTTTCTGTCGGATTTTCGCGCGAACCAGATAATAAGAGGCCAAAAAATATAAAATTGTTCTTCAATCCCTAAACTCCACAAATGAAGTAGAGGTTTTGTTGTGCTCGATGCATCAAAATAACCCGCTTCACTCCAAGATAAAAAATTGGTAACGAAACCCGTGCTTGCAATGACATATCGTGCAAGTTGATTTATTTCGTCTGGAAAGAGAAGGAGTTTTCCAAAGAAAAGTGTTGAAAGTACAACAATAATTAATGCTGGGAAAAGCCTAATCATTCTTCTAAAATAGAATTCACGAAACGAGAAAGTGTGCTCACGAATATTCACAAGAATTAGCGTTGTGATAAGGAAGCCTGAGATAACAAAAAAACATCTACCCCGATGAAGCCTCCTGACAATCGATCAGGAAATGCGTGATAAATCACAACGATGAAAATTGAAAGTGCACGCAAACCGTCAATTTCTGGACGATACCTTTGGTTGCGCATACTGAAGTATTGCATATTTCAACTAAATGATGAGAAACCATGAAAAGGAAGCCCGAATCTAAATTAGCAAAGTCCAAAATTTTGATCTAAGTGAGCGATAGATGTGAGTCATTTTAGAGGCCCTAAGGACGCGATAGGACAATTTGCAGGTGCGAAGGTTTAGACTCTAAGTTATAAACTAAATACCTCTCCAACCTAACAATCCTTAGAATCCTGATTGAATGAAACAATCAAAGATGGCGAATTCTTTCAAGAATAAAATCACCGACAGTTGGATAATTGGATCGCACAACTTTCGGATCCACTCGGACATCTTGGTTTAGTAATTCAAGGCATTTTTCCATCCCAGACTTAAGAGATAAATCTTCGTTTGGCCTAATCAGTACGCTTTTTGGATATCCTTCTACCTGTTCGGCTAACCCCCCCACATCACTGACTAAGACAATCCTGCTTTTTTGACGAGCTAAGGGAATCAGCCCTGACTGAGATGCTTCCAGATATGGAAAAACCACTATGTCAGAATTTTCGACTAAGAATTCAATTTCCTTCTCGTCAAGCCACCTATTTAACAATTGAAAATTGCTGTTCAAATTCTCAGGTGGCTCTCCTTCGCCAGCGATCAAGAAATTCAAGTTCGCATATCGTGGCGCTGCAAAAGTGTCTACAAGAAAATTCAAACCCTTATATTCTCTTAAGCGGCCTATGAACAAGATTCTTGGAAAATCCCACTTGTTTAAGAGAGGACGAAAATCTTGGGTGGAATTAGATATGCTATGAAAAGAATTCGGGAGCGAACAAAGTGTATAGTTTTGACTAATATCTTGAATTGAAGCATCTAAGACAAATTTTGAGAAGAATAATAACTCGGAAGAGTTCCTAATTCTCGCCCTAGTTGCTGCTCTTGAAGGCCACCTTTCTCCCAAATGTGGTTCAAAATCATGAATTGCCCTGACATTCTGAATTTTAAAAACTTTGCACCAGAGATCCAACCAGTAATCCATTGGGCTCGGCATCATCTGCACTAAGATTCTGGGTTTATTACTACGATTTTTATAGAATAATTGAAAAGACTGAATGGGGAAAGTCAAGAAACGCCAAATTTCAGTTATTCCCAAACTCGGCGTTTTAATCACAATAGGCTCCTGATTTATACTTAGCCGTTGGTTAGAAACTAAGCTTGAAAACTCCACCCCTGACCTAAGTAGTGTGGACTCAGTTTCATTTAAAAGTGCAACACCACCACCCTTGCGGCCGAGGAATGAAATCCAAGTCTTGGTAGTTTTTTGTTCTTCACTAGCCTTATCTATATTCATCTTGGAATAAAAGTTTTTAAATTTCGGTTGTTGGATGAATTCGCTTTTCATCACGCACAAGTTTCCTAGATAGAATGCGAAGTGTGTGCCAAAAAAAACCACTAATGCTGATGAAGAGGACTAAAAACTTAGTGATCAGATAATCTAATTGTTTATTGTCCACAAAGTGCAGCCCCAATTCAGTACGTATCCGCCTTAAATCTTTGAAGGCTGCTGAAAGTGGCCTTTGTGATGAGATTCCCCCGTTTGCAAAAAGAGTTGTAACTAGTGGCAACATCTTTGGCGATGAGATTGAAAAGGCTTTAACGTTGAGCAAATGATCAGCTGCTAAATTTGTTAGGTCATACGGCATAACTCTGTCCAAGACTTTTCTTGAATAAAATATAGCTTGATGACAAAATGTCCGAGTTCCAAGAGCTAGTCCGCCAATTTCCGGCTTCAAGTATTCCCAAACCGCGGTCGGGGTGTCGTCCTCATCAACTCTTACTGCCAAACCGACCGCCCAAAGCCACTTCTCTGCTACAAACGAATCTACGACCTGGCGGACGATTGTGTTGGTAGCTAGTACATCATTTGCATTCAAAAACAAATATAAATCAGCCTCTTTCATTCTAAAACCCTTATTCATTCCGTCATACAAGCCTTTATCTTTTTCACTGGTCCAAATGTAGTCATGAGTTTTTGGTTCAACCCTGTTTAGAAAAGCACGATGATCTGATCCGGAGTCGGCATCGACAACAATCCAGGTGAGGGGAAAATCTTGACTTAGTACTGACTCAGCTGTTTTTGTGAGGCCTTTCAGGTCATTGTAAACTGGAGTAATTACTGCAACAGTTACTTTCTTGCTATCGATTTGTTGCATTTTTTACCTACCGCTTTCCTATCAATTCGTTCTTGCTTCAATAAAGAATGAAGGGCGTTTTTTTGACTCACTTAACCCATGAGTTGAAACTAAGCCGATGACTGAAAGCAGGCTTAACAAGGTAACAAAATAGAACGTATTTAGAAGAACTAATGTCGCAAAGCCATTAAATGGTAGATCACCAAAAACCCATTGAGCTGCAATAAATGAGGCATAAACTAAGATAATTAAATCAATCAGGATTGTTACCCCAAGTATTTTTCGGAATAGCTTTGGTCCAGCAGAAATGAGGGCAGTTTCGGCCAGTGATAGAAGTTTTTCTAGGCTCTGAGCCGGTTCTTTTGTTCGTTGCGATTTTGGTCGAGTAAATTCCACAGAAGAGTCTACTTTTCCAACGTAAGCAAATACTTCTTTCATGAATAACCTGGAATCAGATATGTGACCCAAATTTCTGGAAATTGATTGATCGATAATTCTAAAATCACCAACATTTTTTGGAATCGGGTTTTCTGCAATTATATTGTAAAACCAATAAAAAAACTTTGCACTTTGCCTTTTAAAGAATGTATCAGATTCCCGATTGGTTCTGCGAGCGACGACCATTTTGTTACCAGCATTCCACTCTTTTATGAGTGACAAAATCACCGATGGAGGATCTTGCAGATCGACATCGAATGGAATTACAGCTTCAGCTCGTGAATCACGAATACCAGCAAGAATGGCGGCTTCTTTGCCATAGTTTCTCGACAGTCTAATTCCTCTAATCCATTCTTCCTCAGAAGCTTCCACAATTTTGTTCCAAGAGTGATCTGTTGAGCCATCGTCCACAAAGATAATATTTAAAGTACAGTTTAAAATTGCAATGGCTGGACGCAGATCCGAGAGCGCCTCGACGCACCCCAAAACTAGTTCACAATCGTTGTATACAGGAACTACGACATCGATAGTTTTTGGCACGTTCGTAACGGTACCAGAAGGATTCATGTTAGAAGTGGGTAGACTTGGTCAATGTTTAGAGTCATTCAGAAGAACCTTAGGGTACCCGATCTAGTTTTGATGGTTGGGATTGGCTTAATCGCACTAATTCACACAAGTTTGGAAAAGACTCTTTACTACTGGGATTTTGGCGACTACCAAAGGAATTTAATTCAATTACACATTGCAGCAAAGGATGGTTTTCAACCATTCCTTTCTCAATTATGGGAGTATCAAAATTCTGAGTATCCGGTGTCTTGGGCAGGACCGTTCGCATTGTTTCCATACTTTTCATTCACAAATCGTGCAGCTTTTACAATTCTGATATCAGTGGTCGGTATTTATTTATGGGCAAAATCAATGCAGGTACTTTCATTCAAAATATTTAAGAATCTAGAACTTTCCAAGCTCGCCCTGTTTTTACTTTGCTGCAGCGCAGGGCCTTGGATGCTATCTCTTCGCGGTTGGCCAGATGTAATTGCCTGCGGCTTAATATGGTTTGGTTTTGCAAAGAGTTTCGAAACTAAAAAACTTGAAGAATTTATCTGGGGGTTTTTGCTTATTAGCCTCGGGGTGGTGATGCGAAAAACCACTTTTGATTTAGCATTTTGCCTTGTGCTTATCTCACTTATTAGTGTGTTTAAAATAAAGCATTTGCGAGATATTAAGGATGTTACAAGAAAAACCAGAGTAACGTTGCTCGTACAAATTCTTTTATTGACTATTTGGATCTCTGTAAATCCAGGTTTTTTGAAATCTATATTTCTCCGGAACAACCGTGACTTTTATAAACCCTTCCAAGTAACATTCGAGGAGTATGTAAACAATCTAGTGGCGATGAATGGGTCAATTTACTTAGCGCTTAGTTCAATCGCGGTTATTTTTCTTCTATTCTATTCATTTAAACAGCGCCGTATCGGACTACTTGGACTAGGTATTTTCCCATTCTTGTTTACAGCAATTTGGATGAATATCTTTAGGCAGGCGACTGATCACCACATGGTTCAATGGGTTCCAACATTCGGCACTTTAGGTCTTCTTTTCACGCTTGATTTAGTCAAGCAATATAAGAAATGGCAGTCCGCAAAAAATTTCACATTAGTGATTGGCTACTTATCCCTGGCGATAGTTCTCGTAATGCCACAAACTCCTTTTGCGAGTCCATCCAATGCATTCGCGCGACCATTTGCCCACTCAGTCGCCCCAGTGCAGAGACCAGATATAACAAATCTTGCAGACCTAAAGCTAACTTTAGAACCCCTAATTCTGGAAGGAAACTCGATTGTCTCATTGAACGAATCTCAAGAATTTAATCAAGGAACATTGAAAGCGATGTTTCAAGATTTGAACTTCAAAAAGACCTCACTTCTCCCCTTAGGTTCAATGGATTTTCGAGATGATCCTGAGTTTCGAAACCTCCTCAGTGCAGACTATGTTTTAGCTCCCGACCCATTTATTCCTCTTATACCAAAGTTTCAAAACACACTTAGAGAAATTAATAGTAGCTTCCAACGGGCACTTCAGAACACGAATTACTGGGTCAAAATTGCTGCATTTGAAATTGGAGACGTAGATTCTTCCTCAACTTGGTGGAGCGTGGATTACGCAAAAAAGAATACTGAATTGATCCTCTATAAAAAAGTTTACAGCCCACCACTCGATTTTAAACGTGCATTTGTTTCGGACGTTTATAGAAAATTAATTTTGAGTGATATCGAACGCTCAAGGATTCAACTAGTAGATGGTCCTAAGTCTTTTCATGGAGCAAGTATGTCAAACAATCAATTAATTGAAGGAGTGTTCAATTCTGGAGAAGAGATAACTGTATTCTTGGAGTCTTCGGAGGTTGAGGTTATTACTAGATGTCCAATCTCTATTGTGGCTTTGGAGAAAATCATTAGCTTTCAAGCTGGCAGGTTTTACATAACAAAAGACAAATTGCAAACAAACTTCATGACAATTAGGGCCAAAACAGATAAAAATCCAAGTTGTGCAATTCAATTAAGGCCAACTATATGAGTCTGATTTAATCTACCATTTGAAATAAACATGTGAAAAAATAAAATACGAAGTAAATTGCAAAACAGCGGCAATAGTCAACCCGTTTAAGATTAAAACATATTTGTTTCCTTCCATGATATTTTCTATCTTCAGGGATAACTTGGAAAAAAACAATACGCAAAATGGAATGAATAAAAGATACCAATCAGCTATGTATCTTAAGGCGAGAGCTGGGGCAAAAAGTAGAGTAGAAATACCAATTCCCGCGGAGATTGTGATTAAGGTAAATGCAAAAAAAAGTCTCTTTTCTTGGGGATTAGATCGAGAATAATGTCTAGCTCCCCAAAAAAACGAAGCAAGGGAAACGATCGCTACTATCGGGAAAAAGTACCAAATTGTGAGTTTCTGCTCGACATAGTCCATTGTCACCATAGAATCATTAAAACGAGTGCCAACTAATTGAACGAATGGAAATTTATTCGAGAATGAATTTATGTCAGGCAATAGGTAATAGTCAAAATTAGCCAGGAATCGCTGCGGCTCAAAGTTCCCGTAGTTCTGTGCTGCTGCTAATCGAACAGGCGAAGATTGTGTCGCGATATGGTTTTCGAGAGGAACAAGTGTTGTCCACGAATTCCAACGCAGTTTGTTGAGTAGACCTAAGAAGATAGGCCCGAGAAGAAAACTCAGCGCATATGGCATGAATTTCCAATCTATTCTTACGTTTTTGCGGAAAAAAAGAGCGACTAAAATACATGTTAAAACTGAAGCAGAGATGATTTCGACGACTCTTGTAAAGAAAATTAGGAATAGCACAAGGGAATAAACTGCTAAAAACTTGTTTTGTTTCGTCGTATAGAACTTCAAAAAAGAGTAGATCAATATTACGCTCATTGTTATCGCCCAAGAGATTGATTCAAAATATACTGCGGTAGACGGAAATAGTAACCAATATGGGTTAAGTAGAGACAATACTACTATGAATTGTTTTTCTACCTTTTTATTGCAAAGTGATGTGCTCAATCTCGACTTTTGGAAGATCAGAAAAATTCTATAGGTAAAATATAAACATAAAAAATATGATAAAGCCATAGAGATAGAGGAAAAATATGTATTTTTATCTACAACTGAAATATTAAAGAAAGTTTCAGAAATAAAATTAGGTATAAGAAAAAGAATCCAGAGTAGAAGTCTGATCAAGCCTGGGAAAGGAAGCCAGTAAGCAATAGTTTCACCTTTCCAATTGAACATTGCATCGCCACCTAGTCCATGCTCCCCCTGATCTACTTTTAGTTCTAATAGTCTTTGAATCTGCCACCACTGCGCGTCATAGAGAGTACCCGGAGAATCGAACTTCGGAGCCCAACCTGCAATCCATAGCCAATACACCCCTGCGAAAATCAGGGAGACAAGGAACCCAAAAGTCGGATATTTGAAACGGCTGCTAATCACCTTTGAGTACCTCATTCCCAGAAAATATGACCGTGTTCATCATACAAGGTCAGGTTCGCCTTAAGTAGATTGCTGGCATGAGTCATAAAGATTGTGAGGAGATCCCATGATTTTCTCAAATCCTCAATTTATCCTTTACTTAATGAGTTTTTTATTTTTGTATGAGTTAATAGGTCGGACTCAAATTCGAAGTTATTTCTTGGTTGTTTCTTCGATTTTATTTTATTTGATATTTGCTGGTGTTGCAGCTCTATTCATTTTGATTTTGGCTGCATTTACTACATGGGTCTGCTTAAAGTCATCGAGAACAAAGTTGATTCCGGTTGGAATATTTGCCAACGTTTTTCTACTCTTTAGTTTTAAGTATTTACATACGAATATTCTTTTTATTAATGCACACGAGTATCTACTCTCATTATTGTCACTCAATGATATTCAAGCTCTAATTCCAAAGTGGATAGAGGTCTTAATTATCCCATTAGGATTGAGTTTTTATGTTTTTGAACTTATTCATCTTTTGATTGAGAAATTCCGTGGAGGCATAACCCACCTTTCACCGTCAGAGTATTTAAATTTTATTTTCTTTTGGCCAACCGTTATAGCAGGTCCAATTAAGCGACTCAAAAGCTTTAAAATCCCTGATCTATCCGATTTGCCACTTGTGACGAGACTATATAGCTCAATTCCATTAGTTGCGCTTGGATACTTCTATAAGGTGGTTGGAGATAATCTTTCTATTTTTATTCGGGTTCTCGAAGGAAATCTTAGTTCTATTACTCCGAACCAAGCGCGACTTTTAATCTTGACTCTTGGCCTTCGAATATTTTTTGATTTCGCAGGTTATTCGTATATCGCTATTGGCATCTCAAGACAGATGGGTGTCTACCTTCCTAGGAATTTCCAAGCACCCTATCTCGCGCTGAACATTCGCGATTTCTGGAATAGATGGCACATTTCGCTTTCAAGTTGGATTCGAGATTATGTTTACGTACCATTAGGAGGAAATAGAAATGGTTCAGCCCGAAAGCGTATAAATCTGCTCGCTGCGATGACCCTCTGTGGTGCATGGCACGGGGGAACAAGCAACTTTGTGCTTTGGGGTGCATACCACGGAATCCTGCTTGCTTCTTATGACTGGTTCAGTAGTCGGAAAAAAGTCTCAAAAAATCCGCTCTCTTCCAAAAACAAATTTCAATTGATTCTTCGTTTCCGCGAATCGATAGGTTGGATTTTAACGCAGATATTAGTTTTTTTAGGCTGGACTCTATTCTTTTACCCAATTAAAGATGCCCTTGAAATCTTAAAGGTGGCGATTTAGATGCGACAGATAATTCAACTTGCAGATAAGAGCTTTTTGATGATTATTTTCTCTTTATTTGTTGCTTTTTTTATCGGTAACACAGTAATTAACCGTGTATTCCCTTTTCTAAAGCAGCAATCTCTTGATTTAGAAAAGGCAAGAAGCGCAAAGTTGTTCGTAGTTGCTTTTTTATCGATGTTTTTGATTTTAACTTCCCTGGGTTTCCAGTCTGCAAACTCTTCCTATCTTTCAAAAGTAGAACGTTTTCATCCTCATGTAGCTCCTGAGTCGTATTTTTTTCCAACTTACGATGCCGTTCTAAATTCAGTTCTGGTTCGTTACAAACAGGGCCAGACTATTGTAATCATTGGCGGGTCAAGCGGTTTTTATGGCATTGCTCAACCATTGAATGAATCAATGGTCAAGACAATCGAGGCCAAACTAGGCACGGAATTTCTTGTGGTTAATCTAGCATTTCGAGGCGGCGGACCTTTGGGACATGGCTACTTAGTGGCTGAAAGTTTGATAAAGAAGGGCTACCCAGTTATTTATGTAGCGGATGTTCAACCTAGTGGTGTCAATCCACTGAATAATGTTAAAGATTATGAATATTTCTATTGGCAAGCAAAAACTAGCGGTGATCTAATGTCGTTTTCAGCCAGGGATAGATTCGTATCTGAAATTTCTGAAACTTTGACTGGTTATCAAATCAGTTCTTACTTGGAAAAAGTTACAAAGAGCATTAATTTTTGGAATTGGATAAATTTCAATATCGTTGGTGTTTTCATTAACCCGTACGACCCATTAGATAGTGCTATTAAAGCTCGGGACCAATTTTCTGACCCGGAAGTGGCTCCAGAGGTATCTCAAACCTATACCCAAGACTTACAAATGGAAGCGTCGATTTATAAAGCATCATCTGGTCAACGATTCTCCCAAGACCAATGGAAGACAATTATAGCGAGCTGGAAAAATTCAATTCCACCAGTAGTCCGACCTAAGTGTATTTTTGCAGTTGGACTCGAGAGTCCTAAAATTCGACGAATGGTTCCTGAAAGTCTTGATGAAGGGTGGATTAAGGAGAGAATCAAATTTGCGGATACCATGAAATCTAAGGGCTTTAACGTAATTACTTTTGCTGAAGACTATTTGGACGAAGACTACATTGATAGGCCACATCTCTCAGTATCTGGTGCCAAAAAAACAGCGGAGAAATTGAGCATGGAAATATTAAAACTTAAGAATTCGGAGCCTTGAGATGAATACCTGGTTAAACTATTTCAAACCAATTTTGTGCGGAGTCATCTCTGCCGTAATTATTTATTACATAATTTTTAGTATAATAATTCCAAGCGTTCCATTCATATATCAAAATTTCTAAACTAGAGGAGTGGTACATGTGTAACTTTTTTGAGGGAGAGATGTTCATATATGAGAGATAATACTTGGATCGTATTACCAGCTTACAATGCTGAACATACCCTTAAAAAAACTTTTTTAGATATCCCCTTAGAATTTCGGAGTCGAGTTATTCTTGTTGATGATTGTTCGAGCGATAATACTGTTTTAGTAGCTCGAGAACTTGGGATTGAAACCATCGTCCACGAGAAGAATTTAGGTTATGGAGGAAACCAAAAAACTTGCTACAACGCGGCGCTAAGTAAAGGAGCTGAAATTGTTATAATGGTGCACCCCGACCACCAATATGACGCAAGAGTGGTAGGAATTATGTCCGACTTAATTGAATTGGGTAATTGTGATGTTGTCCTGGGAAATCGAATAAGAACCCGCCGAGAAGCCCTCACTGGTGGTATGCCGAAATGGCGATACTTCTTAAACAGGTCCTCAACTCTTGTTGAAAATCTCTTACTTGGACAAACTATTGGAGATTTCCATTCTGGCATGCGTGCTTATTCGCGTGACGTGTTGGAAACGATCCCTTTTGGTCAAAATAACCTAGGTTTTACATTTGATCAAGAATTCCTAGTTCAGTCGGTATATTTTCGATTCCGGATAGCGGATGTGCCGATACCAGCAAAATATGAAAGCGACTCTTCAAGTATTTCTTTTTCAAACTCTATTAAATACGGATTAGGTGGAATTAAAGCCTTATTCCTTTACTTTCTTGCTAAGTCCAAACTTCATGTTGACCCTAAATTTCGGCTTCGAACACAAGAGAAAAAGAAGGTGTGATTTACATGGGTTCTGAAAAACGATATCCCATAAAGCGTTCGAGGTTTTCTTCGCATAGCAAGATTGCTTCATATCTAAATGGTCAAATAATTGTAAGGCTAGGGGGGGGGGCGGGCATCCTGGACATTGGTTGTGCAAAAGGAGAAATGAGAGACCTTTTGCAGGGTAAGGCTATTAAGTATGTTGGCGTTGAACCGTTTCTGGAAGATTATTTATCAGCAAAAGCTAATGGTTTAGAGGTAGTCCATTCTTCAGCAGAGAATGCTGTGAAGAAAATCAAGTCCCGGTTTGACTTCATAATTTTTGCCGATGTGCTCGAGCACCTCCAAAATCCTACTACGATTTTAAAAGAGTGCCATAACATATTAAATCCCGAAGGCGAAATAGTGATTTCGATCCCTAATGTAGCTCACTTTAGCAATAGATTGGGATTGCTCTTCGGAATGTGGAACTATGGCGAAAGAGGAATTCTTGACAAAACACATCTACGTTTTTACACCAAATCAAGTTTTCAAAAAGAAATTCAAGACTGTGGGTTCTTGATTAAGCAATCCTCGAGCACGCCTATTCCGTTGGAAGCACTGTTTCCAAGGATGAATGAGTATCTATTCAAAATTCTTGATTTCGTATTTTACTATCCAGCTCTTATCTACCCTAAATTGTTTGGCTACCAACTTCTTTTCATAATTAGTCCCGTAGACCAGCACTCATCTCAATAAGCTTTTCAAGATATGAGTAATAAAAATTCTTAGGTTTTTTACTTATTATCTCTATAATATGGTCCCGCGTAATCCAGTTGTTCATTAATGCAATTTCTTCCAAACAGGCAATCTTCAAACCGGTTCTCTCTTCAATTATCCGAATGTACATCGCGGCGTCACTCAAAGTATTTGGGTGGCCCGTATCTAGCCATGCGGTGCCCCGTGAAAGTGCAGTGGCTGTCAATTCTCTATTTTGTAAATAACAATCTAATAATGAAGTAATTTCAAGTTCATTTCGTAGGCTTGGTTTTATTTTTTTTGCGTACCCACTCGCTTTGGAATCAAAAAAATATAACCCTGTAACAGCAAGGTTAGATATGAATCTACTTGGTTTTTCAACAATCGATTTCGGGTGATTCAACTCGTCAAGTTCTAGCACCCCGTAATCCTTTGGATTAGCGACTTCGTAAGTAAATATGTGCGCGCCTATTTTTGGAAGTACACTTGAAATCTGTCGACCTAATCCCGCTCCATGAAAAATATTGTCCCCAAGTATCATCAAACACGAGTCACCCTTTAGGAAATTTTCTCCGATCACGAGCGCTTGCGCTAATCCCTTGGGCTCCAATTGAATTGCATAGTCAAAAGAGATTCCAAGGTCTGAACCATTACCGAGAAGCTCTTTGAACTGAGGTTGGTCATGCGGGGTTGTGATTATGAGGATTTCCTTGATACCAGCGAGCATTAAAGTTGATATTGGGTAATAGATCATAGGTTTGTCATACACCGGCAAGAGCTGCTTACTCATGGATCGGGTTATAGGCCAGAGTCGTGACCCTGAGCCACCTGCAAGGACTATTCCCTTCATTGCGCAATTCTAGAGGGTAAGGTTAGAAACAGGAGGCGAAGGGAGTGGTCAGTTGAAGTTACTTGTTACAGGTGCCGCCGGGTTTATTGGCTCAAACTTCGTGCGAATGATCGCCAAGGGCGACCTACAGGGAATTTCAAGCGTTAAAGTTTTGGACAAGCTGACATATGCCGGCGTTATGGGAAATCTTGACTCTGTGGCCAATTTATCTCGGTATGAATTTGTGGAAGGCGATATCTGTGACCCTAAAGTAGTTTCTGAATTACTGAAAGAAGTTGATGCGGTTGTTAACTTTGCCGCAGAGTCACACGTTGATCGCTCAATTTCAGGAGCAGCTGATTTTGTTCAGACCAACATCGTGGGAGTCCAAGTTCTATTGGATGCGATTAAAGCTTCAGGGAGAGAGATTCGATTCTTACAGGTTTCAACCGATGAAGTTTATGGCTCTATAGAAGTCGGCTCTTGGACTGAAGATTGGCCGCTTCTACCAAATTCTCCATATTCTGCAAGTAAAGCCGGCGGTGACTTACTCGCTCGTTCATTTGAGCGAACACATGGGATGGATGTTGTCGTTACTCGTTGTAGCAATAATTACGGGACGCACCATTTCCCAGAGAAGTTAATTCCTCTCTTCATCACAAATATAATTGAGGGAAAGAAAGTTCCAGTTTACGGAACGGGCGAGAATATGCGTGACTGGCTACATGTGGATGATCACTGCCGTGGTATCTATTCCGTCTTAATGAATGGCCGCTCCGGTGAGGTTTATAACATTGGCGGCGGCCGTGAGTTAACTAATAATGAGATTACAGGTTTGATTCTTGAAGCCATGGGTGCAGATGAGTCTTCAATTGAATATGTTGAAGATCGAAAAGGTCATGACTTCAGATACAGTGTTGATTGGACAAAGATCAATAGGGAATTAGGTTATGAACCCCAGGTTGAATTTGAAGATGGTCTGAGAGAAACAATTCAGTGGTATCGAGACAATGAAGCGTGGTGGAAACCACTCAAGAATCGTTAATCTGTAGATGACTTGGTTGATTACAGGTGGCTCAGGGCAATTGGGGATTGCGGTATCGCAAGAGCTTGGCGAACAGAGACTCCTATTTAATGCATGGAGTTCAAAAGATTTAGATATTACTCAGGGCCCAATTGTTAAGGATTTTGTCTCAGATTTGTCACCGAAAGTCATAATTAATTGTGCGGCATGGACAGATGTTGATGGCGCTGAAGCTAATGAGATAGAGGCCGCCAGAGTGAATGGCGATGGAGTAGAGAATTTGACTATGGCTGCAAAGAACTGTGGAGCCAAGTTAATTCATATTTCCACGGATTATGTGTTTTCAGGTGAGAGCAATACTCCTTGGCAAGTAGATGACAGGATTAATCCTCAATCGGCGTATGGGCGCACAAAAGCAGATGGCGAAGGGCGGGTACTTAGTGCTTATCCAGAGAATTCAACAATAGTTCGAACTGCTTGGCTGTATAGCTCTTGGGGTAAGAATTTTGCAAAGACTATGACGCAGCTTGCGATCAATGGTGATGGTGAAGTTCGGGTAGTGAATGACCAAATGGGTCAACCAACTTCTGCCCCGGATCTAGCAAAGCAACTTGTTGAGCTCGGTCTGTCCAATTCGCCAGCAGGTATTTATCACGGCACTAATTCAGGTCAAGGAACATGGTTCGAGTTTGCGCAGGAGATCTTTAAATTAGTAGGAGCGGATACAAATCGAGTAATTCCAGTTTCTTCAAGTGAGTTCCCACGACCTGCAAAGCGTCCCTCATACTCTGTATTAAGCCATGAAATGTGGGCAAGGACGACTAGTCAACCGATGAGAGATTGGCGAATCGCACTTGCAGAAGCAATACCTGCAATCATTTCTGCAGTAAAGGCGGAAGGATAAGAACATGGCATTAAAACCACTTGGCATTGAAGGAGTTTGGTTAGCAGAATCACCTGTTTGGAGTGATGATCGAGGATTCTTCCGTGAGTGGTTTAAATCAACTGATGTTAAGAATGTAACTGGGCGTGACTTTGGGATTGAGCAAGCAAACATCTCGGTTTCCTCTAAAGGAACACTTCGTGGGATTCATTACAGTATTGCTCCACGCGGTCAGGCAAAATGGATTACATGTGTTTCAGGGTCAATCAAAGATGTGATCGTGGATATTCGTCCTGCTTCAAGAAGTTTTGGTCATTGGATTGAGGTTGAGTTAAGCGGTGATTCAGGTAAAGCAGTATTAATTAGCGAGGGCCTAGGCCACGGATTCTTGGCGCTAGAAGACAACACAGCTGTTGCTTACTTAGTTTCCACTCCTTTTTCACCGACCGATGAATTCGAGATTAACCCGCTCGATGAAAAAATTGGAATTAACTGGGGCATGGATCAGAGGGCATTGAAAATTTCAGAGAAAGATATGAACGCACCGTCACTTGCCGAGCGTTTAGCTGAAGGAAAACTTCCACAGTAAGTAAGTGGCTTGGGCCGGGATCGAACCGGCGACCTAACGATTTTCAGTCGTTCGCTCGTACCAACTGAGCTACCAAGCCAACAAAGATCTTGCTAGTAGTTGCCCACCAGTACGTATGGCACACA
>Ga0214921_10006011_pt1 | contig 16848 bp, 12 predicted proteins | sample LL1505_MetaG_FD_177992 | JGI IMG/M metagenome (GOLD analysis project Ga0214921, IMG submission 177992) | Freshwater microbial communities from Lake Lanier, Atlanta, Georgia, United States - LL-1505 | ecosystem: Environmental > Aquatic > Freshwater > Lake | place: USA: Georgia | collected...
CCATGGAAAAATCGCCGATGCGCAGCACGCGCACGTCGGAGGCGTATTTTTCACCGAACAACGCGATGGCGCCCGCAGCGACGGCGGCGTCGTAGGCCATCTCGCGCGTCTCGGCGGCCGCGTTGGCACGCACTTGCTCGTTCACGAGCCGCTCGATGCGCTGCAATTCTTCGGCGGTCAACGCCTGAAAGTGCGAAAAGTCGAAACGCAAGCGCTCGGGCGAAACCATCGAGCCTTTTTGTTGCACGTGCGTGCCGAGCACCTGCCGCAACGCGGCATGCAGCAAGTGGGTCGCCGAATGGTTGAGCGCGGTCGCGTTACGCAGGCGCGCGTCGACTTCGGCGCGCAGCACCATGCCCTCGCGCAGCGTGCCGGTGGCGAGCCGACCGAGGTGCGAGTGCGCACCGCCCGTGCCGCGCTTCTGCGTGTCTTCGACGATGAAGCGCGTGGCGTCGGCGCCGATGAGTTCACCGGCGTCGCCGACCTGCCCGCCCGACTCGGCATAGAACGGCGTGGCCTCGAGGATCACCTCGCCCTGCTCGCCGGCGGCAAGCGAGTTCACGCGCTCGCCATCACGCAACAGCGCGATGATTTTGGCTTCGCCGCGAGTTTCGCCGTAGCCCGTGAAGCGGGTCTGCAGATCAAGTTGGGTCCCGGCGCGCAAGTCGACGCCGAAACGACTCGCGCCGCGCGCGCGTTCGCGCTGCGCTTCCATGGCCGCTTCGAAACCGGCCTGATCGAAGCCGATGCCGCGTTCGCGCGCGACGTCGGCGGTTAGATCGGCCGGGAAACCATAGGTGTCGTACAGCTTGAAGATCGTCTCGCCGTCGAGCATTGCCGCCGCACCGGCTTTGGCGCCGCGCTGTGCGCGCACGATGGCCTCGTCGAGCAGCGTCATGCCGGTGCTCAAGGTTTCGGCAAAGCGCTCTTCTTCCTGCAAAAGTACGCGCGTGGCGTGCTCGCGACCTTTGGTGAGCTCCGGGTACGCCGGCCCCATCTCGGCTTCGAGCGTCGCCACGAGCTTGTGGAAGAACGCACCGTTGATGCCGAGTTTGTGACCGTGACGAATCGCGCGACGGATGATGCGACGCAGCACGTAGCCGCGGCCTTCGTTCGAGGGCAACACGCCGTCGACGATCAGGAAGGTGCAGGCGCGAATGTGATCGGCGATCACCCGCAACGAAGGATTGGTCAGATCGTCGGTGCCGGCGAGCGCAGCGGCCGCCTGCATGATCTTGCGGAACAGATCGATGTCGTAGTTGTTGGTGACGCCCTGCATCACCGCCGAGAGGCGTTCGAGCCCCGCGCCCGTGTCGACCGAGGGTTTCGGCAACGGCGTGAGCGTGCCGTCGGGCGCGCGCTCGTATTGCATGAAGACGAGATTCCAGATCTCGACGTAACGATCGCCGTCTTCGTCCGGCGAACCCGGCGGGCCGCCCGGAATGTGCGCGCCGTGATCGTAGAAGATCTCGGTGCACGGACCGCAGGGACCGGTGTCGCCCATCGCCCAGAAATTGGACTTCTCGCCCATGCGGGAAAAACGCTCGGGCGAGATGCCGATTTCTTTGAGCCAGATGTCGGCGGCTTCGGTGTCTTCTTTGTAGACGGTGACCCACAGGCGCGACGGATCGAGCTGCAGCGTTCCGGTGACGAATTCCCAGGCGTAGCGGATCGCGTCGCGCTTGAAATAGTCGCCGAACGAGAAGTTGCCGAGCATCTCGAAGAAGGTGTGGTGGCGAGCGGTGTAGCCCACGTTCTCTAGGTCGTTGTGCTTGCCGCCCGCACGCACGCAGCGCTGCGAAGACGTCGCGCGCACGTAGTCGCGTTTGTCTTTGCCGAGGAAGACGTCTTTGAACTGCACCATGCCCGCGTTGGTGAACAGCAGCGTCGGGTCGTTGCCCGGGATCAGCGAGCTCGAGGCGACGACGGCGTGCTGGCGCTCGCGGAAAAATTCGAGGAAGGCGCGACGCACGTCGGCGGCGCTCATAAAGGGCGGCTTGGCGGGGCTCATGAGTGGCAGGTCGTTCCGGCGGTCTGGTGGCGATGGATCAGTCTGGTTGGTCAGCCTCGGGGTCTCGCCCCGTGGCTAGCCGGATATGATCCGATGAAAAGCCCCGATACTGCAAAAATCTCGCCTGCCGGCCACGCTCCGCCCAACTTGCGGGCGCGGCCGCACCGAACTTGCGCGCCCGGACTTCGCGACAAAGCGCGACGAAATCCGGCCCCGTGGAGAGGGCCGCGTCGATGGTGGAGGATTCGAAGCCGAGGCCCGCCAGCTCCTGACGGATACGCAGCGGCCCCTGCCCGCGGCCGGCATGCGCCCGGACGAAGTTGTCGAGAAAACGGGCATCGTCGAGAAAGCGCTCGATTTTCAGCGCCTCGATCGCCTCGCGCGCGGCCTCGGGCGTGTAGCCCTTGGCCGTGAGCTTGGCCGCGAGTTCGGCGGAGGAGTGATCGCGACGCGCGAGCAGCGCCAAGGCCGCTCGGCGCGCCGCCTCGGGTGCCTCGGGGTGTTCGACCCCGGGGGACGCCCGAAACCGGCGACGACCGGGCACGGGGTCAGGCCTTCTCGGCGGCCTCGGCTCCGCGCGCCGCCTTCACCGGCAGCACCTTGGCGCGGACCTGATCTTCGATTTCGCGGGCCATGGCCGGGTTGTTCTTGAGGAACTCGCGGACGTTTTCTTTGCCCTGACCGATGCGCTCGCCTTTGTAGCTGTACCAGGCGCCGGCCTTTTCGATGATGTTGTGGTTCGAACCGAGCTCGATGATTTCGCCTTCGCGCGAAATGCCCTCGCCGTACATGATTTCGAATTCGGCTTCACGGAACGGCGGCGAGACCTTGTTTTTCACCACCTTCACGCGGGTCTGGTTGCCGACGACCTCTTCGCCGTTCTTGATGGCGCCGATGCGGCGGATGTCGAGACGCACGGACGAGTAGAACTTCAGAGCGTTGCCGCCCGTGGTCGTTTCGGGACTGCCGAACATCACGCCGATCTTGAGGCGGATCTGGTTGATGAAGATGACGATGGTGTTCGAGCGTTTGATGTTGCCGGTGAGCTTGCGCAGGGCCTGCGACATCAAGCGCGCATGCAGACCGACTTGCAGTTCACCCATTTCGCCTTCGATTTCGGCTTTGGGGGTGAGCGCCGCCACCGAGTCGACCACCACGACGTCGACCGCGCCCGAACGCACGAGCATGTCGGTGATTTCGAGCGCTTGTTCGCCGGTGTCGGGCTGCGAAACGAGCAGGTCGTTGACGTTGACGCCGAGTTTTTCGGCGTAGGCGGGATCGAGCGCGTGTTCGGCGTCGACGAAGGCGGCAGTGCCGCCGTTGCGCTGGATTTCGGCGATGACTTCGAGCGTGAGCGTCGTCTTGCCCGAGGATTCGGGGCCGTAGATTTCGACCACGCGACCGCGCGGCAAGCCGCCGATGCCGAGCGCGATGTCGAGGCCGAGCGAGCCGGTGGAAACGGCTTCGACTTCGTACATGGCGGCCGAGGCGTCACCGAGGCGCATGACCGAGCCCTTGCCGAATTGCTTTTCGATTTGGCCGAGTGCGGCGGAGAGGGCTTTTTTGCGATTGTCGTCCATGGCGGTTCCTCGAGGTTGGTGCGCGAATTATCCACGAGGAATTTCGCCGCGGGAATGCTGCGAAACTGTTGGGAAAACTTTATTTCACAACGTGTTCACGACGTATACAGGGTGCCGCGAACGGCACTACTGTATAAACGGCGCAGCGCGAATTCGACGGCCTTGCGGCGCACCGTGTCGCGATCGCCGCGAAAGCGTTTGCACACCGTTTCGAGCTCGCGCCGGGCACCGCGCCGGTGCGCGAATCCGAACCACACGGTACCGACCGGCTTGCCGGGCACCGCACCGCCGGGGCCGGCGATGCCGCTGATGGCGACGGCGAGTTCGGCGCCGCTGCGTCGCTGGGCCGCCGCGACGAGCTCGCGCACGGTCTGCGCGCTGACGGCGCCATGGCGCGCGAGGGTCGTCGCGCGGACGCCGAGGTCGCGCTGCTTGGCCTCGTTCGAATACACCACCCAACCGGCCACGAACCAGTGCGACGAGCCGGGCAGGTCAGTGAGCGTCTTGGCGAGCCAGCCGCCGGTGCAGGATTCCGCGGTCGCCACCCGCAAACCGTCGCGCCGCAGGCGCGCCGTGAGCCGCGCGGCCGCTTGCGCCACGCGGCGCTCGGCGGCGGACGCGCCAGGATCGGGGCGTGGCGGTAAGCGCTGGGACATGAGGCTTGCGAGTATCGCATGAACGATAATGCGGCCATGACGAGCGAACACACACCGGTCATGCAGCAGTACCTGCGCCTGAAGGCGCAGCACCCGGATGCGCTGCTGTTCTACCGGATGGGCGATTTTTACGAATTGTTCTACGACGACGCGCGCAAAGCGGCGCGCCTGCTCGACATCACCCTGACGGCGCGCGGGCAATCGGCCGGTGCACCGATCCCGATGGCCGGCGTGCCCTATCACAGCGCCGAGAACTATCTGGCGCGCCTCGTGCGCAAAGGCGAGTCGGTCGCGATCTGCGAGCAGATCGGCGACCCGGCCAAATCGAAAGGACCGGTGGAGCGCGCCGTGGTGCGCATCGTCACGCCGGGCACGGTCACGGATGCCGCGCTGCTCGATGAGCGGCGCGCGACGCTGCTCGGCGCACTCGCGATCGACGCATCGACCGAATTGTCACGCGCGAAGTTCGGTCTCGCCTGGCTCGATCTTGCGGCCGGGCGCTACACGGTGCTGGAAGGCTGCGGACTCGGGTCGCTGCTTGCCGAACTCGAGCGTCTGCAAGTCGCCGAACTTTTGATCGACGAAGCGCTGCAGGAATCTTTGGCGGCCCGACTGTCGGGCTGGCCGCTGCGCGCGCGACCCGGCTGGCACTTCGAAGCGGAAACCGCGCGACGCCTGCTGATCGAACAGATGGGGACGCGCGACCTCGCCGGCTTCGGCGCCGAGGGGCTCACGCTCGCGATCGGTGCCGCAGGGGGACTTTTGCAATACGTGCGCGATACGCAGCGCACGGCTCTGCCGCATCTGCGCGCGCTGCGCGTCGAAGATCACGACGGCGCGCTGCAGATCGATGCCGTCACGCGACGCAACCTCGAAATCGAATCGAGCAGCAGCGGGCGCGACGACGGCACCCTGATCGCACTGCTCGACAGCACGGTGACGGCGATGGGTGCGCGTGCCCTGCGCCGCACGCTCAGTCGACCGATCACCGATCATGAGGCGCTGCGCGCCCGTTACGCCGCCATCGCGGAATTCGTGGCGCAGCAGAGCCATCTGCCGCTGCGTGCCGCGTTGCGGGACATCGGCGACATCGAACGCATGCTCTCGCGCATCGCACTCGGCAGTGCGCGCCCGCGCGATCTGACGGGTCTGCGCCTCGCGTTGGGCGCCCTGCCCGCATTGCGCGCGCAACTCGAAACCCTGCACGCTCCGCTGCTCGCGCAACTCGCGGCGCAGGTCGGCACGCATACTGCGCAGCACGATTTGCTCGCGCGCGCGATCGCGGCGGAGCCGGCGGCGATGCTGCGCGACGGCGGCGTGATCGCGACGGGTTACGACCCCGACCTCGACGAGCTGCGTCGCATCGCCACCGATACCGACGCGTACCTGCTCGAACTCGAAGCGCGCGAACGCGAGCGCACGGGGCTTGCGCAACTGAAGCTCGGTTACAACCGCGTACAAGGATTTTTCATCGAGATCGCGCGCAGCCAGGCCGAACGCGTGCCGCCCGATTACATCCGCCGTCAAACCGTGAAGAACGCCGAGCGCTTCATCACGCCGGAATTGAAATCCTTCGAAGACAAAGTGCTCGGTGCACGCGAGCGCGCGCTGGCGCGCGAAAAAGAACTGTACGAACACGTGTTGCAGGCGCTGTGCGCCGATCTCGGCGCGCTGCAAGACACGGCGGCCGCGCTCGCCGAACTCGATGTGCAGGCGACGTGGGCGGAATGCGCGCTGCGGCTGCGCTGGAACATGCCGCAGCTCTGCGCCGAACCCGTGCTGCGCATCCATGCGGGACGGCATCCGGTGGTCGAACACCATTCGAGCGACCCGTTCGTGCCGAACGATCTCGAACTCGATGCGACGCGTCGCATGCTGGTGATCACCGGCCCCAACATGGGCGGCAAAAGCACCTACATGCGCCAGGCTGCGCTCATCACGCTGCTCGCGCACGTCGGCTCGTTCGTTCCCGCCGACTCGGCGTTGCTCGGGCCGATCGATCGGATCTACACGCGCATCGGCGCCGGCGACGATCTGGCCGGCGGTCGCTCGACCTTCATGGTCGAAATGACCGAAGCGGCCAACATCCTGCACAACGCCACGCCGCGCAGCCTCGTGTTGATGGACGAGATCGGTCGCGGTACCAGCACCTTCGACGGTTTGTCGCTCGCCTGGGCGACGGCACGTCATCTCGCCGTCGAAGTCGGCGCGTTCACCTTGTTCGCGACGCATTACTTCGAACTCACCACGCTCGCGGCGGAACTGCCGCGCGTCGCCAACGTGCATCTCGATGCGACCGAACACCGCGACGGCATCGTGTTCATGCATGCGGTGAAGCCGGGGCCGGCGAATCGGTCTTACGGGCTTGCGGTGGCGAAACTCGCGGGTGTGCCGCGGGAAGTGATTGGGGAGGCGCGCAAATATCTCGCGGCGCTCGAATCGCAAGCGGCACGCAGCGGACTCGCCGGTCCGCAAACCGAACTCGCCTTCGAGACCCCGGACGACGGGGTCGCCAAAGACATACTCAAACGTCTATCGGAGACGGATCTCGACGCCTTGAGCCCGCGCGAGGCGCAGCAGTTGCTGTACGAGTTGCGCGAGCTCTCAACCCGCGCTTGACGCGGGCGGCGGCTGCCGCAAGCGGATGTGCAATTCGCGCAGCTGCTTCTCGGTGACCTCCGTCGGCGCATCGGTGAGCGGACAGGCCGCCGTCTGCGTCTTCGGGAAGGCGATCACGTCGCGAATGCTGTCGGCGCCCGACATCAACATCGCGAGTCGATCGAGGCCGAACGCGATGCCGCCGTGCGGCGGTGCACCGAACTTCAGCGCATCGAGCAGGAAGCCGAACTTGCGACGCGCTTCTTCGGCGTCGATGCCGAGCAGGTCGAACACGGTCGACTGCAGATCCTGACGGAAGATGCGCACCGAGCCACCGCCGACCTCGGAGCCGTTCAGCACCATGTCGTAGGCTTTGGCGAGCGCCGCACCGGGTTCGGCGCGCAACTTCGACGGATCGAGATCTTTGGGCGAGGTGAACGGATGGTGCATCGCCGTCCAGCGCTTCTCGTCGGCGTCGTACTCGAACATCGGGAAGTCGACGACCCAGAGCGGCGCCCATGCGCCCTGCACGAGGTTCAGATCGTGCCCGACCTTCAAGCGCAGCGCGCCGAGCGCGTCGTTGACCACCTTGCTGCTGTCGGCGCCGAAGAACACGAGATCGTCGTTCTGCGCACCGGTGCGCGCGAGGATGCCGGCGACGGCGGCATCGGAGAGGAATTTGATGATGGGCGACTGCAGACCGTCACGGCCTTTGGTGATGTCGTTGACCTTCACGTACGCGAGCCCGCGCGCACCGTAGCGCGCGACGTAGGCCGTGTAATCGTCGATTTCCTTGCGCGTGAGCTTGCCGCCGCCGGGCACGCGCAGCGCTGCCACGCGACCGTTCGGATCTTTGGCGGGACCCGCGAATACCTTGAAGTCGCAATCGGCCACGAGATCCGCGACGTCGACGAGCTCGAGCGGAATGCGCAAGTCGGGCTTGTCGCTCGCATAGCGACGCATCGCTTCGGCGTAGGTCATGCGCGGGAACGGATCCGGCATGGTCACGTCGGCCACGGTTTTGAAGATGTGCCGGATCAACCCTTCCATGAGGGTCATGATCTGATCCTGCGAGAGAAACGACGTCTCGATGTCGAGCTGGGTGAAATCGGGCTGCCGATCGGCGCGCAAATCTTCGTCCCGGAAACAACGCACGATCTGGTAGTAGCGGTCGAAGCCCGACACCATCAAAAGCTGCTTGAAGATCTGCGGCGACTGCGGCAACGCGAAGAACTTGCCGGCGTGCGTGCGCGACGGCACGAGGTAGTCGCGCGCGCCCTCGGGCGTCGCTTTGGTGAGCATCGGCGTTTCGATGTCGACGAACCCGGCGTCATCGAGATAGTTGCGCATCGCGCGCGTGATCGCGTGCCGCTGGCGCAGGCGCTGGCTCATGACGTCGCGACGCAGGTCGAGATAGCGGTACTTGAGTCGCACTTCTTCCGAGACGTTTTCGTCCAACTGGAACGGCAACGGCTCCGAGCGGTTCAAAAGTTCGATGCGACGCGCGAGCATCTCGATCTTGCCCGAGCGCAGGTTCGGGTTCGTGGTGCCCTCCGGGCGCGCACGCACCAGGCCCTCGATGCTGACGACGAACTCGTTGCGCAGACTTTCGGCGACCGCGAACAATTCTTTGGCGTCGGGATCGCAGACGATCTGCACGAGACCCTCGCGATCGCGCAGATCGACGAAAATCACCCCGCCGTGGTCACGACGGCGATGAACCCAACCGGCAACGGTCACCGTCTGGCCGGTGAGCGTCTCGTCGACTTGTCCGCAATAATGAGTGCGCATAAGGGGCGGGGATGTTACGGACGCCCCGCCACCCGCGCAACCCGGCGCGCAGGGCTCAGATGGACACCGGGGCGTCGCTCGAACGGCGCAGCAGATAAAGCCCGCCCAGCCCGCCGATGTTGATGCGGATTTCGTCGTCGAGATAGACGACGTCCGAATGCAGGCGCGGCGGCTTCAAATCGACCTTCAGGGACTGCTCGGCGTCGAAGCCGAGCGCCTTGCGCAGCCCCGCTTCGTCGCCGCTGGCCGCGGGTCGCAACTCGGTGCAATGAAACTCGACGTGAAAGCGCTGCCGGTTGTCCGGGTCGGGGCGGAAACGCCCGTGCACGATGAGCACGCCCTGCGTTTTGCCGTCGGTGCAGGTGAAATCGATGACGTTGTTGTAGGCGTTGCCGGTCGCCGAAATTTCCTGACACAGACGCGTCACGCGGATCGGCACGGCCGGAAAGCGATTGAAGGACTGCAATTTGAGATCGGAGTCGTGCACCTTCGGCTTGCCGGCCGAATGCTTGCCGCCGAAGTGCGCAAAAGTCGTGTCCCAGCGACCGAATACTTTGTCGAGCGTGTCGAGCGGCGCGGGATAGACGTTCTCGCGACGGATGTCCTCGACCAGAACCCCGAGCCGTTCGAACGCTTCGTCGCTGAACGCGCCGACTTCGTCCTGCAAATCGAGGTGGGCGAGCAATCGCTGTTTGGCGTCGGACATGTCGCGGTTCCTCACTTGCGGCGCGCGGCCGACTTCGCGGCCCGCTTGGCCGCGGGCTTGGCGACCGTTCTGGATTTCGTTTTCTTGCCGGCGCCTTCCGACTTGGGCGCAGCCTTCGCTTCAGCCTTGGGTTCGGACTTCGGCTCGGACTTGGTCTCGGTTTTATCGTCGGGCTTCGCGTCCGACTTGGCTTCGGTCTTCTCGGTCGACCCCTCGCCCGCCAGATTTCTTTTTTGATCTTTGTCGGTCTTGAAGTCGGTCTCGTACCAGCCCGAACCTTTCAGACGGAACACCGGCGCGGAGACGAGCTTGCGCAACGCCTGCTTGTTGCAGGCCGGGCACTTGCGCAGCGGCGGATCCGAAATCTTCCGCATGACTTCGGCGTAGTGACCGCACTGGGCGCATTCGTACTCGTAAAACGGCATCCTTACCTCGCTTTGCGCCGATTATAACCGCGACCACCGGCGTCTCAGCGCACCTGCTTGGAGAAAATCAAGCGACCGCCCTCGCCGACGACCACGCGGATGTGATCACCCGGGCCGAACGTGCCCTGCAACAACTGCTGCGCGAGCGGATTTTCGATCTGCTGCTGGATGGCGCGCTTGAGCGGTCGCGCGCCGTACACGGGATCGAACCCCGCTTCGCCGAGCAAATCGAGCGCACGCTCGTCCAGCGTCAAGTCCATGCCGCGCTCGAACAGCCGCTTGCGCAGCAGGCCGAGCTGGATGTCGACGATGGCGCGGATCTGCGGCCCGCCGAGCGGATGGAACACGACGATGTCGTCGATGCGGTTGATGAACTCGGGTCGGAAGTTCTGCGTCACCACTTCCAGCACCGCGCTCTTCATGCGCGCGTAGTTTTTCTCGCCGGCATGCTCCTGGATGACTTGCGAGCCGAGGTTCGAGGTCATGATCACCACGGCGTTGCGAAAATCGACCGTGCGACCCTGGCCGTCGGTCAAGCGTCCGTCATCGAGCACCTGCAGCAAAATATTGAACACGTCGGGATGCGCTTTCTCGACTTCGTCGAGCAGGATCACCGCATAGGGCCGGCGACGCACGGCCTCGGTGAGATAACCGCCCTCTTCGTAGCCGACGTAGCCCGGCGGCGCGCCGATCAGGCGCGCGACCGAATGTTTCTCCATGAATTCCGACATGTCGATGCGCACCATCGACTCTTCGGTGTCGAACAAAAATTCGGCCAGCGCCTTGCACAGTTCGGTCTTGCCGACGCCGGTGGGGCCGAGGAACAAAAACGAACCGTTGGGTCGGCGCGGATCGGCAAGACCCGCACGCGAGCGCCGGATCGCATTGGCGACGATGTGCACGGCCTCTGTCTGACCGACGACGCGACGGCCGAGCGCTTCTTCCATGCGCAGCAGTTTTTCCTTCTCGCCCTCGAGCATCTTCGACACCGGGATGCCGGTCCACTTCGATACGACCTCGGCGATCTCTTCTTCGGTGACCTTGTTGCGCACCAGCTGGTTGTCGCGGGTCTCCGCGGCCTGCGCGTCGACGAGCCGCTTTTCGAGCTCGGGGATGCGGCCGTACTGCAACTCGGCCATGCGCGCGAGATCGCTGCGACGTCGCGCCGCATCGAGCTCGAGGCGGACCTTGTCGAGTTCTTCCTTGACTGCCGCGCCACCCTGCAAAGTCGCTTTTTCGCTCTTCCAGATTTCTTCGAGGTCGGCGTATTCCTTCTCGAGTTGCGCGAGACTCTCCTCGAGCGTCGCGAGCCGCTTTTTGGTGGCTTCGTCTTTTTCTTTCTGCAGCGCGACCTGCTCGATCTTCAGCTGGATGATGCGCCGCTCGAGTTTGTCGAGCGCCTCGGGTTTCGAGTCGATCTCCATGCGGATACGCGCCGCGGCTTCGTCGATGAGATCGATCGCCTTGTCGGGCAGCTGTCGATCGCTGATGTAGCGGTGCGAGAGCGTCGCCGCCGCGACGATTGCCGGGTCGGTGATGTCGACGCCGTGGTGAACCTCGTAGCGCTCCTGCAAACCGCGCAGGATGGCGATCGTGTCTTCGACCGAAGGCTCGTCGACCAACACTTTCTGGAAACGTCGCTCGAGCGCGGCGTCTTTTTCGATGTACTTGCGGTACTCGTCGAGCGTGGTCGCGCCGACGCAGTGCAACTCGCCGCGGGCGAGTGCCGGCTTCAGCATGTTGCCCGCATCCATCGCGCCTTCGGCTTTGCCGGCGCCGACCATGGTGTGCAATTCGTCGATGAACAGGATCACCTGCCCTTCCTGTTTCGAAAGATCGTTGAGCACGCCCTTCAGCCGCTCTTCGAATTCACCGCGGAATTTCGCGCCGGCGATCAAGGCGCCCATGTCGAGCGCGAGAATCCGTTTGTTGCGCAGACTCTCCGGCACTTCGTTGTTCACGATGCGCAAGGCGAGCCCTTCGACGATCGCCGTCTTGCCGACGCCGGGCTCGCCGATCAGCACCGGATTGTTCTTGGTGCGACGCTGCAGCACCTGGATGGTGCGACGAATCTCGTCGTCGCGCCCGATCACCGGGTCGAGTTTGCCGTCGGTGGCGCGCTTGGTGAGATCGATGGTGTATTTCTCGAGCGCCTGGCGATTCTCTTCGGCGTTGACGTCCTGCACGCGCTCGCCGCCGCGCACTTCGTCGACCGCCTTCTCGACGGCGGCGCGCGCGAAACCCGCGTCCTTCAAAAGTCGCGCGAGCAGCGCGCGATCTTCGTACGCGGCGAGCAGGAACAGCTCGCTCGAGATGTACTGGTCACCCTTGGTCTGCGCGATCTTGTCGGTGACGTTCAAAAGTTTGGTGAGATCGTTCGAGACGTGGATCTCGCCCGGCGCACCCTGCACCTTCGGCAGTCGATCGAGCGCATCGGAGAGCTCGGTGCGCAACCGCTGCAGGTTGCCACCGGCCTTCTGCAGCACGGGGCGCACGGCACCGCCCTGCTGATCGAGCAGCGCAAGCAGCACGTGGGCGGGTTCCAAGATTTGATGGTCGCGCCCCACGGCGAGCGACTGGGCATCGCCCAAGGCCTGCTGAAATCGGGCAGTCAATTTGTCCTGGCGCATGGTGCACGCCTCCTCTCAGGGATGTCGGCTCGTGCAAGGGAGATGAGGGCGCCCCCGGGGCTTATCAAGGCCTGCTTGGCAAGATGGCCGCGGGCCGATGCGGCGCGGTCAGTCGTGGATCTGGCTCTCGGCCAAAGACACCACGAGGACGCCGGCCACGATCCAGAAGACCTGTGCGAGGCTCGCACCGGTGTCGCTGCGACGGTGCAAACCCGGGATGAGGTCGGCGACCGCGACGTACAGCAGGCTCGCGGCCGCGAGTGCGAGGGCGTACGGACGCCAATACATCACCGCGCTGAGCGCATACCAGCCGACGATGCCGCCGAGCACCGCGGTGAGGCTAGAGGCGATGTTCCAGATGAGCGCCCGACGCCGACTGAAACCGGCGTGCAACAACACGGCAAAGTTGCCGACTTCCTGCGGAATCTCGTGCGCCATGATCGCCAGAGCCGTGACGACGCCGAGATGGAAGTCCGTCAAAAATGCGGCCGCAATCAGCACGCCGTCGATGAAATTGTGCAGGCCGTCGCCGGCGAGCACGATCCACGCCGAGGCACCGTGACGATGATGCTCGTGGGCCGCATGCGATTCGACGTCTTCGGTGTGACAGTGCTGCCACAGAAAAAACTTCTCGAGCACGAAGAACACGCCGATCCCGGCGAGCAAGGCGATGCCGATCTCGTGCACGCGTTCGACGCCCGCACCCTCGATCGCATGCGGCACGAGGGCGAGCAAGGCGGTACCGAGCAAGGCGCCCGTGGCGAAACTGACCATGTGCGGCATCACGCGCTCGCGCACCTTCGCGCCGAGCAGCAGCACCACCCCGGCGAGCAGGGCGCTGGCGATACCGGCCAAGGCGGTGAAGCCGACGATGGGAATCAGTTCGATCATAGGAGCGATATACTATAACACTCGATGCGATGCCGCCCGCCACAAAAGCGCCGCCATGCGCCCGGTGCGCTGATCACGCCGGTGGGAATAAAACCGGATCGGATCGGCGGCGGTGCACCAACTGCCACCGCTCACCTCGACGACACCCGCCCGCGCCAGCCGCGCCCGTGCGAGCCCGACGAGATCGCACTGGTAGCGCCCGAGCGGATTCGGCTCGAAATGGCGCGCTTCGTCGCCGGCGCTCAAAAATGCCTCGCGCACCTCGGCACCGACTTCGAAATGCGCGCGACCGATGCAGGGCCCGAGCCAGGCGCGAATGCGGGCCGGTTGCGCCTGCATCGCCGCCACGGTGTTTTCGAGCACGCCCGCGACCAAGCCCCGCCAACCGGCGTGCGCGGCGCCGAGCACCGCCCCGTCGTCGGTGGCGAACAACACCGGCAGACAATCGGCCACCATGATCGCGAGCACCACGTCGGCGTCGCGCGTGACGACGGCATCGACGCGTGGCGGAGTGACGGGCGCTGTGCCGCTTTGCGCAAGGTGCACGGCGTTGCCGTGCACTTGCTCGAGCCACAACGGTTCGGCGGGCAACTCGAGCGCATCGCGCACGCGCGCGCGGTTTTGACGCACGGCGAGCGGATCGTCACCGACGTGCGCGCCGACGTTCAAAGATTGCCACGGCACGCCGCTCGCACCGCCGCTGCGCAAGGTGAACGCGGCCCGAAGCTGCGGCGAGGCGACCCAATCCGGACGAATGAAATTCAGATGCATCGAATTCGACTCGCGGTTCTCTCAAGGTTCCGACGCGAGCACGGCGAGCAACTGCTCGAAATCCTGCGGCGGCGCGGCCTCGAACTGCACGGGCCGTCCGGTTTTCGGATGCGCGAATGCAAGCCGCGTCGCATGCAGTGCTTGGCGCGGAAACGACTGCAGTGCGTCGATGACGACCGGACTTGCGCCGGCGGGCAGACGCTTGCGCCCGCCGTAGACGGGGTCGCCGACGATCGGATGCCCGATATGCGCGAGGTGCACGCGTATTTGATGCGTGCGTCCGGTCTCCAGTTGCACGCGCAGCAAAGTATGTGCGCGAAAACGCCGCTCGATGCGGTAGTGGGTGATCGCCTCGCGACCGTCGGGACGCACCGCCATCTTGGTCCGCTGCGTGCGATGACGCCCCAAAGGTTCGTCGACCGTGCCGCCGGCGGTGACCCGTCCTTGGCAGAGTGCGAGATATTCGCGTTCGATGTCACGCGCCGCGAGCGCCTTCACGAGCCGCGCTTGCGCGGCGGGCGTACGCGCCACCACCAGCAAGCCCGAGGTGTCTTTGTCGAGCCGATGCACGATGCCGGCACGCGGCACGCGTGCGAGTTCGGGATCGAGTTGCAACAAGGCGTTCTGCAACGTGCCGCTGCGTACGCCTGCGCCCGGATGCACGACGAGACCCGCCGGTTTCATGATCACGTACACCGCCGCATCGCGATGCACGATGGTGAACGGCACCGCCGCCTCGCCCGCCGAGACCCGCTCGTCGGGCAGGTACTCGGGCCGGACCACCACCTTTTCACCGCCCTGCACGCGCAGCCGTCGCGAGGGCGAGGTGCCGTCGAGCGACACCCGTCCGGCGTCGATCCACTGCTGCAGACGCGAACGCGAGTACTGCGGCAGCAGGCGCGCGAGCGCGGCATCGAGGCGTTCCCCGGCGCTCTCCGTCGGGATCTCGAGTTCGGTCGTTTCGGGGTCGCTATGCACAGTCTTGTAAGTTCCGGGCCCTGCGGCTCTGGTCGGCTATAATGCCGGGTCATGAACGCCTCGCATACGAATTCTCGGCGCCCGGCCCGCTCCGCATGGCGCGCAGTCGTGGCGATGGCCGCCGTCGGCACGTTGCTCGCGCTCGGCGCCTGCAAATCGACGCGCGATCTCGACTTGGGCAAAGGCGGCCCGACGCTCGTTTACGAACGCGCCCACAAGAGCCTCGAGAATCAGGACTACGAGAACGCGATCCGGCTCTACGAAACGCTGGTGACGCGCTTTCCGTTCGCGCCCGAAGCGCGTCAGGCACGTCTCGATCTGATCTACGCCTACTACAAAGGCCGCGAGAGCGAATCCGCGCTCGACCAGGCCGACACCTTCATCCGCGAAAATCCCACCCACCCGCGCATCGATTACGCCTACTACATCAAGGGCATGGTGGACTTCGAACGCTCGGCGAACTTTCTCGAGCGTTGGTTCAACGTCGATCTCGATGCCCGCCCGCCGCAAACCGCACGCAAGTCGTTCAACTCGTTCCGGAAGGTCGTGGAAGACCATCCCAAGAGCGAATACGCGCACGACGCGCGCCGTCGCATGATCCAGTTGCGCAACCGCCTCGCCGACTATGAAATCTACGTCGCACGCTATTACGTGCAACGCGGCGCGTGGGTCGCTGCGGCGCGGCGCTCTAAAGAATGCATCGAGCAGTACGACGGTGCTCCCGCGGTGCGCGATGCGCTCGAGATCATGATCGAGTCGTACGAGAAACTCGGCATGAAACAGCTCGCCGATCAGACGCGCGAAGTCTATGCGCTCAACTACGGCGGCGACTCGAAGTCGGTCGCACCGGTCTCCAAACACCCGTGGTGGAAGTTCTGGGGTTGAGTCGCGGCGCTCAGCGCCGATAACCGCTCGTGATCGGATAACGCCAGTCGCGTCCGAAGGCGCGACGCGAGACGCGCACGCCCGGCGGCGCCTGCCGGCGCTTGTATTCGTTGCGCTTCACCAGATCAAGCACGCGCCCGACGACCGCACGATCGAAGCCGCGCGCGACGATTTCATCCACCGCCAGATCGTCCTCGATGAAGCATTCGAGGATGGGGTCGAGAATCTCGTACGGCGGCAACGAGTCGCTGTCCTTTTGATCGGGCCGCAACTCGGCCGACGGCGGTCGGTCGATGACGCGCTGCGGGATCACCTCGCCCAAGGCATTGCGGTACGCCGCCAACTGGTACACCACGAGCTTGCTGCAATCTTTGATCGGCGCGAAGCCGCCGGCCATGTCGCCGTACAAGGTGGCGTAACCGACGGCCATCTCGCTCTTGTTGCCGGTGGTGAGCAGCATCTTGCCGGTTTTGTTCGAGATGCCCATGAGGATCAGCATGCGACACCGCGACTGGATGTTCTCTTCGGTCGCATCGACGGCACGCCCGGCGAATTCGCCCTCGAGCGCCGCGAGCGTCGCACCGAACATGCCCTCGATGGGAATCACGCTGTAGCGCACGCCCATGCGCCGCGCCTGTTCGGCCGCATCGTCGCGGCTCATGTCGGCGGTGTATCGCGAGGGCATCATCACCGCCTGCACTTTGTCCGCGCCGAGCGCATCGACCGCAATCGCGAGCGTCAACGCGGAGTCGATGCCGCCCGAGAGCCCGAGCACGACGCCCGGAAAGGCGTGCTTGCCGACGTAGTCGCGCACGCCGAGCACCAACGCCTCGTAAATACTTTGAACATCCGACTGCAAAGCGGCGATCGCCGGCTGTGACACCGCGCGCACGGTGACGCCGCCGGCCGCGTCGCGCCCGAATTCC
>Ga0214921_10006012_pt1 | contig 16848 bp, 15 predicted proteins | sample LL1505_MetaG_FD_177992 | JGI IMG/M metagenome (GOLD analysis project Ga0214921, IMG submission 177992) | Freshwater microbial communities from Lake Lanier, Atlanta, Georgia, United States - LL-1505 | ecosystem: Environmental > Aquatic > Freshwater > Lake | place: USA: Georgia | collected...
GATATTTCACCGACAAACGTACCAGGACGGGATTCTCCGACTAACATCACCCGGCCACGGATTGACGCAGAAGGTACGGCAAACTCCGTCTCGGACTGGATCATCTCCAGGAATCGCGTCGCTAGATTGTCAGCTCGTCCTGGTTGCAAGTCGGTCCGCAAGGCGATTTCTTCCGGACGTAGAAACGTAGCTCCTTCATGCTCATACAATCCGGACGTACGAATCACGTCCCAATTACCATCGCCCAGGCCGTATCGGTTTAATGTGTCCTGGAGTGGCTTGTCCAAATCCTTGAATTTCTTGGCGGCGTTATCGGCCACATAACCCATAAACTCCATACCGAACGCCCAACGTCCGGCCTGGGTCCATGGGGATAACCCTGTAATTCGCATCACCGTATCAGAAATGCGACGCGTAATTTCGGGGCCAGTCATATCACCGACGAATCGAGCCTGGGCCGTTGCAACACTTGTCCAGCTCTCAGCGATTAATCCAAGGCGCGATGCCAGGCGGCCCTTCTCTTCAATGTTGAGCGGCACCAGGTTATCGGCGACGCGTTTAATGACGTCCGTTGTTGGGATGCCGGAAGTCTTAGCGGCAATACGCTGGAAGTTAATATCCGTTAATGCGGAGACGGCCGCCGCGCCAAGTTGCGCCGACTGAAGTATTTGGCGCAAGCCGGCAAATCCCCTGGCCACGGTACCATCGACGGGCGATGACGTTGATCCATTGAGGATCGCGTACATGGAATCAAACATACCAAGCTCTTTATTTGCCTTTTCGACCATCTTGCTTTCCGGACGGTTTGCCTCTTTTAGCTTTGCGTCTTGCATGACGGTTTGATGGATATAGCGCACCGTCGCATTAGGGTTAGGCCCTAGTATTTCCATCATGGCAATATCCCTGGACATTCCTTCCAGGTGATTAACCATCGTGACGAACGGTTCCGGGTTACCAAATTTCTCCTGGTACTCTAGCCAGGAATCGGCATTCTTGAACGCCAGGAATCGATGGTCCTGGTGACGATTAGCTAGGGACCGGCCACCACCAGCTCCGGATGGTTTAACCTTGTTCCAGCCTTCCGTCGCAATGGAATCGAATACCTGGGCGAGAGCCAGTTCCAGGCGCTCCGGCGTAAACTTTAAGCCAGTACGCTCATCGACCATCTTTTCCAGGTCCAAGCGCTCACGAATAAAATTAGTCCATTCCTCGCGGCCAGCCTTGCGTACAAGCATCGAATCATGGATCTGAGGCATACCCCAATCCTTACGCTTTGGAATCGCACCACCGGCCGCATTAAAGCGCTGGCGGGCATATTCCGCCGCAGTTGACCAGGATTGTGCTAACTCTTTCGCGGCGGCTGATCCGGTATCCTCGCCGAATACTTCACGAACTAAGTCCTTAGCCATGGCTTTATTACCCAGGCCACCGGTTGCGCCACGTCGTCTAAAGGTTCCCAGGACGTCATCCATCTTGGAATAGATTTGTCCGAGTACGGCTTTGCGACGTGCCTCGACGTTGGAATACTTAGCAAATTCGTCGCGATCGAGTAATGCCTGGGCGGCTTTTCCTAGATTCTCTCCGCCGGCATACTGGTTCATATCAAAACTAATCTTTTGCCAGTTGCGGATTTGCAACAATTTAACGCGTTTCTTTTCAATCGCCTCTTTTTGCAATGCGTCAAAAGTATCTTTTGCGGCCTGAGTGCTTGCCTGGATGGGGTCCATCTTTTTGGCGTACTCCGCCTCTAGCTCATCAAATAAGCCCCTGGCCTTGGCGGCCTGATCCGATGAGAGTTTTCCCTCATTCTCGCCGTTCGTAATACATTCTCTAAAGCTCATTTGACGCACCCTATCAAGCGCTCTAACATGGATTTGTCCTGTTCAAAGTCGTCTAAAATTTGTTTTACGGTTTGCACTTCCGATATTCTCTCACCGGTTACTGGATCGATTCGCTCGGCAATTGGTACTTCCAGGTTCATTAGATCCGGGTTCCGGTTGCCGCCTGTACCGATCTGTGCTAGAGTTAAGTCAGGAGTGTCCTTAATGAAATCATCTAAGAAAGTAGAATTTCTCGACGTTGAAGGGATCCCGGTAACGCTCGGTTCTGTTCCCGGTTTTGCTGGCTTTTGCGCCGCCTGGGATAAAGGTTCACCAAGACCCTTTCCAGCGGATTCAGCATTACGTAATGGCGCACCAGTTGACAAGGCTGAGTTCGAACGATTGAGAACGGCCGCTAACGCCTCATCATAAGCAAGCCCCATTTCGGCATTCATCTTATCAATCTGCGCTTGTTCAGCTTTAGTCGGTTGACGATTCTCATCCGTGATGCGGCGTAAGATACCATCACGCTCGGCATACATTGAGTGATACTTATCTTTGACTTTCATAAATTCAGGAATGCTAATCTGCACTTCTGCAATATGACCGTCAATCTCAACATTCATCTTAATATCGCGATAACCACCATCGAGCGCCTTGACCTTGGGATCGAGTAGATTTCGAAATCCACTATCCAGGACACGATACTGTGAACGCAATTCTCTTAGTGCAACGCCGGCTTGCTGGAAATTATCAACAACAATGGTTGCGCGCAATAAATCCTTAATCATGGTTGCGTCGCCAGCATAGTCGTACATTACCTTCTCGACTGCGCGACTAGAGCCTTTTAAATCTGCGGCTTTGTATTCCGCATTGACCATATTGGCGATCGTACGATTAATCGCATCGAACTGTTCTTTACGTAATGCGGCATCTTGGTACAGATTACGCAACGTTGTTTGCGCGTCAGGTGTCAACGGCGCAAGATCATCCGGATTGAGCGACTTAGCCACATACTCATCAACGGTAATCGGTTTGCCGCCATTGGGCAAATCTCCCAGGAGATCGCCTTCCAGGATGTCACCCTGGTTCTTAGCGCCAGGAGATCCTGGACCTTCGTCGAATAGCTTTAGCTCGTCTGCGCCTGGTTCTGTGAATCGATTGCTTTGCGCCGTAGTTGTGAGATCGCCGCGATCTCCGCCATTTGGTACCCTTTCATAACTCCCGTCCTCAATTGCTCGGCGGACACTTTCGGTAAACTCGCGGACGTAAGTTTCAGTTTTGGTTCCGCCATTGTCTTTCCACGCCTTGGCGATTCGGGTGAGATTGTCTGAGATGGGTCCCCGGACGTTTGCGTTATTTTCAATGATAGCGATCGCTTTGCCATAAATAGCCTCTTTCTCTTCGTTGCTTAGTTTAGCCAGGGTATTACCGGCTTGTTCAATGTCATTCGCATTCTTAACCAGGGTTTCGAATAGTTGCTTATCCTTACGCAATTCTTTCATGGCGCGATCCAGGATCTTAGCCCGCTCCAGGAATAGGCTTTCTGCAATATCCTCATCACCAAATAGACCGGCCTGTTCGGTTTTAACGAATCCGGCCTCTCTAGCCTGGCGTACGATCTGCTCGGCCTGGACTGCGTTAGCGGGTTCTAGGCGGCGCAAGAGTTGTAGGATGGCGAGTTGCTGGGCCTCATCGGTAATATACCGGCCAACGATTGATCCAAAATGCGGCGGCACTATATCATTCACCACGGCATTAAATGCTTTAGGTCCGAGTTGCGATAGCTCGTTTGCTTGCTTGACAAACTGAGACCTGGGCGGCAATGACTTAATCAGCTCCGGCGCATCTCTTAGGATCTTAGCGGCATCGATTAATGTGCCAGTACCTTCTGCCAGGTTCTTACCAGCGGCCGTTGCCCTGGCGTAAGCCGGATCGAATCCATCGACTTCGCGAATCTTGAATGCGTACAGTTGAATATCTTGCGTCGGATCTGCCTCTTGCAAACGCTTTGCAAGTGCCAGGCGTTGATGGCCGTCAGCAATAAACGTACGCCCATCGGCAAACTCATACACGATGGCCGTGTTTGCTTTTACTGGGTCCCACTTGCTTACATCCTTTAGACGCTCAGTAACGCCCATTACATCGCCGCCAGCTTTAAACTGGAATAGCTCGGCATCGACTAGCAAATCTTTTGGCTTGTACGCAAAAATCTCACCGTTGAGATTGTCATGGAAGAATATATCTTTTGGACGATTGATCGGGCTTTCCGGCGGAGTTGGCGTAATCTTAGTGGAATCACCATCAAGCGCGGCCTTGTACGATTGATCGACGCGAGCGTTATGTTCCAGGTCACCGGCATCATCTTTTAATACGTTGCCCTGGTTGATTGTGCCGTCAATCTCGTCAAGCTCTTTAATCATCTTGACATCGGGATCAATCTCGTACGGACGGCCTTCGCGAGTTGCCCTAAATTTATTGAGCGCCTCGATGCCGTCAATCAATTGACGTTTAGTAAACTGTACGGCTGGCTTTGCACCCATAATGCCGGCCGTAATAACTCCAGCTCCAGCGGCGGCCGTTCCTACGTTAGCCAAGAATGTTCTGTAATCGTAAGGCAAATCAAGTGTCTTATACCAATCTGCTACTTCAATTTGCGTTACGGCTTCAGCTCCGCCGTTCAATACTGCCTGGCGCAATGATTCTCTTAGAATCGTCGTACCAGCTCCCCTGGTAACATATAGGTCACCAGCAGTAATTGCGATATTTGGCAAGTCTGTTAATACGGCCGTTGCACCACCAGCAAGATCACCAAACCATCCGCCCAGGGTTTGACGTGCCGCTACATCGGCATTTACGTCACCGGCTTTAATGGCGCTCTTTTTAGCTCTTTCAAATAATGCGTCGTTGTCCAGGTTAATGAGTTCCGGGAATGTATCGGGACGCTCTTTAATAAAATCAAAAATCTGTTTTGAATAATTTGTGTAAGCCCGCTCACCAAATCCACGCTCGGCCGTTACCTGGTTGAGATAGTTGCTGGGATTAAAAAACTTGGTACCAGTTTTATCTTGGATCTCTTTAACAATCGGATCCCATTGTTCTTTGAGATTGATTGCGCGAGAATCGGTTCGATTGAGTTTTAGATTTGCCTGGTATGCGGCGCTAAAGTTTTCCAGGAAACCAGTATCCTCTCCACCTTTGAGCGGAGAGAAAGGAGTTGCTGATAGATTTGGTTCGTCAAAAACGAAACTCATTTGATTCCTTCTCTTTGCTTAACGCGTTCTGCCAGGTCACGGAAGTTAACCACCAGGGCGGATCTATCTTTGATAGTAAATGCCAATGGGCTAGTCTTGCCGCGATAATCTTCGTAATACAAGACGGCACGATCTGTATCAATAAATGCGGGATAACCCTTACGCAAGCGATCGATCGTAAACTTTCTGCCCTGGTCATCTTCTGGTAAACCATTAGAGACTGCGGCAAAATCTTCGTACGTTGCGCGATTGATAATGTCCTTAAAACTGTCCTGGGCGATATTGTTTGGAATTGGAATACGTGTGCCGCGATACTCAATGATGCCGCCGTATGCTTTACCGTTTTTAGCGATGGTCATACCGGATGCCTCTTGGAATGCTTGCTTATACATATCCTCGTCAAACGTTGACTTGCCGGCCACGATAGCGCGCTGGGTATAAATGTTGTCAGCAGTTGCAATAATTGCGGCACGTGTCTTAGGAGCAAACGCATAGGCGCCGCCGAGTGTATCTGCCACTATGTTTTTCTTGGTTGCCGCATCGCCTGTACCTTCAAACGGCTTATTGCCAGCTTGTTTTTGACGCATACCATTGAGCGCATCATAAACGGTTTGTCTGCTTGCGCCCGATATAACCAGTCCGCCGGCATGAGCAAACTCCGGTGCAAACTTGGAAAGCTCATTCATGGCATTACCGGAATCCTTTCCGAATCCCTGGTTCATTACGCCTAGCAATACGATCTGTTGGTCAGGAGTTGCAGTTTGTAAGAATGTCGTAAGAGCGGCCGCCTCATCCTGGGAGAAATATTTTGGTTGCGAGTTCATGCTGGCCGCAAATGACTTCGATTGAGTAACGCGCTCGCCAATCTGTTTTATTAAATCAACGGGTGCCGCCGCAAAGTTTAATGTCTTAACTTCAGCAAATCCGGTTTGATTCATATAACCGACTGGATCTTTTTCCAGCATAGTGGTTTTATGGTTCAACGATTTTTGCGCTACATCAATCAGCATAGCCTGTTCAAGAGTTGCTCCGCCCTGGGTTTTACCTTGTGCGTCACGAATCCAGTCGCCCAATTGAATGGGTGACATTTTATTAAAAGCAATTGATTGTTGACGTAGTACGCTTAGATAGTTGACCTGGCGCATTGTTGCGTCATTGGCCGGCAAACCTAAATTTCTTGCACGTCCTACAAGCTCACTTACAACGGCCTCGCTTGGTACTTGACCAAGAGAAATAATCCGTAATGATTCGGCGACGTCGGTTTTGAGTTCTGAACGCAATGCTCTAAACTGCGCGTCCCTGGCGCGTAGATCAGCCTCGATCTCATTGATTAGGGCGCCCATACGGTTTACATCAATTCCGCGAGTAAGTCGGTTTGTTTTAGTTGGAGTGCCAGCTTCGTCATAAAGTGGACCAATTGGACCAGCTCCGAGATCAGCCTGGACACGCTTTAGAAATTCTGCCTTGTTCGGTGCTTTTTCATATTCTTTTCTAAAGCGAGCAATATGTGCTTGTTCCGTGGTATTTTGCATATAGCGCTCTACCTCGACTGGAGATAGTCCGCCAGCAATTGCAGTTTTTCTAATGTCTTGCAATTCTGTAAATAGCATATTTTCGCCATTCACTACTCCGCTACTCATTATGCGAATAGCGTCCTGGCCACGCTGATCTAGCGCCGCCAAGGTAGTTGCCTTAATTTGCTGGGCTACACGATCATTATGCTTTTCTGAAATTTCCAGGAATGCAACGTTTTTCATGCGATCCAAATCGCCAGCTACACGGCCGCGTAGTTTTGGATCGAGTAAAGTGGTTAGTGATTCCAGGCCATCGCGAACGTCAGATGCCTCTGCTAAAAACTGAATCGGGTCAGCATTCGGATCATTCTTAAAAGCATTCAGTTTTTCTGTTAATAGTCTGCGGCCATCGTTTTGCAATTGCAATGCGACCAGCTCGTTTGCCTGTTCGTAAGCGGCTTTATCAAAAACCGTACGCGGCATTCCTGTTTCTTTTGTAATCTCCAATACTTGGCGGGCTTGCTCCGGAGTTTGTACGGCGGCGCGGCCTCTTTCTTCAGCTTGCTCAAATCCAATTTTGCTGGCGAATGTAATTACACGATCGAGCGCCCCCTGTTGCGCCGCGGCAAGGTTTCTGCTTTCGCGCATGAGCGGAGCATATTCAATTGCCGGCAATGCGGCGGCACGATAGGGATCAATTTGAATCCCTAGTGGTTGGTATCGTGGAAGTCTCTCAGCCATGATTAGCCTGTCATAAAGTTGGGTACTGCATTTGTATTGAATCCAGCAGTAGGTGCGGGCGTTTTGCCAAACAATGAATACTTAGATCCGAATCCACCGGCCGATGCGTACATCATTCCAGCCTGGCCGACGGTTCCAATAGCGTTGTAGGTACCAGCTTGCGCCGCGGCCTGTCCGGATGCGCGCATAATGTTGGCATTTGTCTCGCCCTGGTACTTGTAAATGTTTGCCTGGAATGCCGCAGACGATGCCGCAAGTTTTGCATTCTCCTGGGAAATATCAAATTCGGTATAGCCCTCACGCAATGCGTAGGTTTGCAACGATCCAGCCGATCCACTAAATGGATCAATAGCACCGGCACCAGCTCTTGCACGTACAGTAGAAACTGTTCGGTTTAAGTTCGTCAACGTTTTTAGTCCTTCATTACGGGCGCGAATTGCCTCGGTACGTCCTTGCATTTGGACTTGTTCGGCCTGAAATTGAGCTTGTTGTTGAGCTTGTTGAGCTTGTGCGCCATAAATTTTTTGTTGCGTTTGGCCTTGTTGATATTGACCATAAGCGGCGACAAGCATTGCGGCGACGGCGACTTCCATGATTATTGTCCTATCGAAACTTTATATTCCATGTTTAACAAATTAAACTTTAACGGTTCTCCTTGCGTTACCGTTATTGTTCCCTCTTTATCGAATCCTAGCAATGGTCCAGCCTTCTTCACGCCAGTAAATGGTTGAATGGCCGTGTCCAATACATTCGATCCGAATTGTCTAAACTGAATTGGGTTCTCATTAATCGTCATGGACTGGGTGTTATACACATCCGCGTTAATCTCCATGATGCGCTTTTTAAATCCGCGAATATTGCCGGATGCCATTTTGGCCTCGACTGGCATGGTTTTCAGATTAATGTTGTAGTTCAATCCGACTTGCCAGGATGCCGTCGCTGGTTTAGCGAATGTCACGGTTCCGCCGCCTGGCACTACTTGATCTTGTTCCAGGATGCCGTCGCGAATGATCTTAACGGTTTTACCTACCAGGTGCGACATCGATGCGGATGATCCGCTAGTATTAGCAAACTTAGCGCAATCCATTGTCAGATCACGATTAAATGCCTCAACGTAATACGCAGTTGATCCGTTGACACTCCTGGCCACAATAACGTAAACCGTGTTTACATCAACGGCTACGGCTTTAAATAGTCCGTCAGTTGTCAGCTCCGACGGTGCAATAACACTTTGCGAACGCAAGAGCGAAATACACATAATCGTTCCATCATCGCCGTTGACGACATATAGACGATCTGTGTCATCGGTTGACGTCGCACGATTGAGTGCCATGTCAATTGGATTTTTGACCAGGTGACCGGATAGCAATGTCACGTTATTGGCAATATAAGTTGCCTCAGTATCAGTAAACAATAGCTCGTTAACTGATTTGCCCTGGCGTTGCAAAAACAACGTGCCGGAATCCAGGCCAATAACTGGGAAATTGTTTTTAGATCCGATACGAGTTGACGTACGAATAATAAAATTAGTCGGCGTAATTGGTTCCAGGGTTGCCTGGGGTACATAAAACTCGCCGCCAATACTAAAGATTTGCAGATCGCGGCCCGAATAAATATCGGTAATCGTATTTAATTGAGCCGTGTCGATGGTTGCCTCAACGGCCTCATCGTCCAAACCTTCGCCATATTGGAAGTTAAAGAAATCAGATACGCGCGATCCCCAAACCGTAGTCGGCCTGGACTTGGCACCGGCAAAGAATAAACGTCCTTCATGGAAGGTAACGGATTTTGGCCAGCCGCGGGATACGCTCCAAGACGCCTCATATCCGCGCTCAATTTCCCAGTTGCCCTGGGCGATATTGCTTGTATCAAAAAACGGAATTTCTACAACGGCCTTAACTTTTGTGCTGGATTCTAAAGCAACAATTTTTGCCCGTCCCTGGGGTTCGGCATTGATATATTGACCAACGTCAGTCGATACAAAGTAAGCATTTTGAGACGTCAAAGTTACGTTTCCGCTTGTTGCCGACGGAGTTAAATGGCCAACGGCTGGAGTTGTCACCGTCAAGGTGTAAGCATAAGACGGGATCTCTTCAAAAGTAATATTTGATACGGTCCAGGTTGCATCGGTGCCACCACGTACAAATTTAAGAGGCGCCAAATCTTCCTGGACAAAAATAATTGTGTCGGCCGACTGGGCAAACTTTAGTCCTGGAATCACTCCGGCCGTAAAGCCGGCCACGGCTAGGTAATTATTACCGGATCCATTGATATTGGTTACCAGGGCCTTGTTCTTGTAGATATAAACGCGTCCAGGCACGATCGCAAACATATACGAATCGACCACATTAAACTGAAACGGCACAAGTTTAAGAGCCTGGCTGGCCAGGTTGGCCGGTAAGGTGTCAATGTATTGCAAACCTTCGCGACGACGTGCGCCGCCCTGGGGTTGAATGACTACGTTCGTTGCTTTTTGAAGTGCGTTGTAATATTGATTTAGGTCAATACGGCCGCGCAATAGCGGGTCCAATTCCCCCACTACAAAATTGGTTTGAATGAGGACTGAGCGCGGCATTATCCAAACCGTACATTAATTAATGGGAATGCGTTTTGATTCTCCAAAGTAACCGATGGACGGCTTTGAGCATCAATCGCCATAGCCTGGCGGAAGAATCCGCCGCGCATATTCTCTTCAGGCAAACCGAATGCTAAACGCTGGTAATAATCGGCTTTAGTAAGTTGGTCCGTTACCATCTGTGCAAAGTTGGCGGCCAGGGCATACTTTAAAAAGTTAACGAAATAGCTAGGCATTTCACTCTCAGGAGTGCGGTATTGATAATCAATCCATGCCTCTTCAATATTGGTCAGCAATTTATCTTGCTGAACGTCAAATTCTACGGTTGCCGGATAGTTCACGGTATCGTCAGCATGAACGGCACGAATGCCAGCTAGGCGATCACCAGGCAATTGGTACAAGTATTTCCAGCCAAATGCGGGCGTATCAACGAGACGCGCGAGCTGGACTTTCTTTAGGGTAAAGCTCCAGGGATACATCGACAAAACCATGTCCCGAATGTCATCATACAAACGGTCACAAATCTGTGCCGAATCAGAAGTTTCAGCGAATGACGTTAGTGGTTTTTGCCCCAGGTAAATGAGAGCATCAGAACATATAGATAGTTTTGTATCGCCCGACGCCATAACAATCCTTTAATAAGTAAAATCCAGGCGGATTTCTCCGCCCGGACTTATTGGTACTGCTTAGTCGCTATCGGTTGCGGCTAGAGTTGTACCGTTGTCAATATCTACTACGCCAGAGGCGTTCGAGCGAACGACTGCCAAAGTAGCGACAAGGGTTGAATCAACGCTAGTTGCACAATAAATCAAGTCGCCCACTTTAACGATGTCGGCTACTGCATTGAAATAGCCTTCTGTGTTTACGTCAGCGATTGCGTCATTGGTGCGATAACCCCACATTACTGGAGATACGCCACTTTTTGCAACGTTACCGATTGGACCAAAGTTATCTCTTGTGAATGCCATGATCTAATCTCCTTATTCAGCGCAAGTGATTTTAACGATGCCCTCAGAATCAATCGCTACTGAGCCGGCGCTAAACATAGATGCCACCAAGAAAGAAGTTTTCTCAGCGATATAGTCAACGCGGCTAGTTTGATTGAGACCAATTGCCATACCTACTGAATCGCGATGGAATGCGAATACAGTACGATCGGAGCCTGATTTTGGCAAGCCACCTTCGTCACGATCACCAATGGTTACAAACTTAAAGCCCAAGAAGGTATCCACTTCACCAGTTACCAATGCCTTGACGGTATTGAAGTCAGAGCTGGTTACGGTTGTTTGGCCCAAGAGAGCAGACAAGTTGTTTGCATGGAGAACGATGGTACGGCCTTCCATTGGTACGTTCTTGCTATCCAAATACTTCTTGGCGGCGCGGAGCTTACCAACGTTTAGGTCAGTTGCAGATCCAACGGAGCCATCGTTTTGAATGGTATTCGCAACGGTACCGGTGCTGGATGCGGCAATAAGTGCATCAATGATTACTTGGTCCATGCGACGGCCAATAGCACCGGATACGACTTGAACGAGTTCTTGACGCTCGTTAAAGTTAACGCGTTGCTGATGGAATATATCGCTATATTCTGCGGCGATATAGTCGGTCATGGTTGCAGTTACTTGTGAATAAGTAACGTTCAAAGGTACTACATCGGTTTGTGGTACACGAACGGATGCGGTTCCCTTACCAATTTTTGGGAATTTTACAGTCGAGCCTTCTACGTTAGTACGCTCACGGGTCAAACCGGCAAGGGCGCGTTGCGCCTGGTAGGCCTGTTTTACTTCGCTATCGAATAACGTGACGAAAGCATTAGAGATATTGATAGACATCTCAATTTCCTTTCATTTCAAAGTTTAAAAAATTAAAAACACATTTTTAGCTTTGCGATTATCCAATGCGGGTCGCTACGCGTAGTAACGGGCCTTGCGGTTGTCCATTACGTAACACTATAAATAAAAAAAGAGTGCGTTGCAATGAGCGTCGCACTCTTTTTATCGATGAGCGGGAAGTCTATCGCTTACCCTCTCCAAACATGGCATAGACCATATCTTCCACTTTTTGGGTGTAAGCCGGATCTTTTCCATACTTCGGATCTGCCATCATCGATTGAATATCTGTCATGCTCATCTTTTGGTTCTCTTGCATTTCAAGACCGGGGATGTCCGTTTCCATATAGGATGCCCTGATCTTATGTAGCGCAGAAATAAAAGCCGCATTGTTGCTGGCGCGACTAATCGCCTCGATCTCGCCCTGGTTAAGGGTACCGGCATTTTGCATTTTGACTAACCATTGCTCCGTCGATTGAACGATCTTGTCCGCATTGCGGCCCAGTTTCTTCATCTCGGCCTCGCGGCTAGTCTTAAATTGCTCTTCAGCGGCGCCCATGTGATTCGTGTAGAGATCGATCATCTGATCGAATTGCTCCTGGCTTAAACCTTGTTCCTTGGCCAGGCTTACAAAATCTTTGAGCATTGGATCATCTTCGGTAATGCCGCGGTCCTTTAGGGTAGTAATCTCATACTTACCATCCTTGGGTGCCTTGTGCTTGCCAGCAGACATTTTGGCGCGTAGTTCCGAATATGCCTTGGCCAGGCCTTCGACGTCCGGACCCTCTTCTTCGTCCCAAAAGTTCTCCGGGAAAAAGTCGGGACGAACGAAATCAAGCTCTTCGCCGTCATCGTCCTTTACCTGGGATTGATCGTTTGGATCTACTTCCATATGCGGCGCCGCAAGATCATCCATCTTTGCATCGGGCTTTGCCGCTGGTTTCACATTCAGTAAGCTACCTGAATCATCCTTGTTGCTACTTGTTGCGTTGTTGCCGGCTTGATTATCGCTAGTATTAGCGGTCAAGTTGTCGGTATCGCTCATATTTAAGACCTCGCTCGTTTAATTCGCCTCTCTAATTCCCGGACAAGGGAGTTTTGTCCCTCGCGGGCAAACCCATGGGAAGGGTCCTCGCCCGGATACCAGGTTGGCTGTTCGATGGTTGTAGCTCTTAGCCATTCCAAGAGCTTTACGCCATCATCGGTAGAAAAGACGCGAGTGACCAGGAGATCAATCTCATTGTCCGACGCGCCCTTTTGCTTGATCTCCGGTGACCGGAGACCTTCCCATCCTTCTTCCATCATCTTTTAGACCTCTTGTGCTTGTGGTTGTTGTGCGCCGCCTTGTTGCGCGGCTTGTGCCATCTGTGCGGCCTGGGCCATCTGTTGCATGATCGCCTGGCGTTGCTCTTTCGAGTTAATCAAGTAACTTGGCACTCCCAGGCGATCTGCCAGGTAATCTGCCAGCTCTTCCTGGTTAATCGCAAGCTGGGCGCCTAGACCTACTTGACCGGCCACCTGGACGAATTGCAATACATCATTAACTTCTTGCATATTCTGCGCCTGGGCGAGCGATCCGGTAGGTACTACTTTAACTTCGGAGCCATCCACCTTCAACGGAAAATCGATAATTCCCATTTCGTCCATGACTTCCATGGTGCGACGCACAATCGGTTGCATCACTTCGGTAATCAAGCGGCCATATGCTGGACCAATGTTCTGCGATAGCTCTTTCATGCGCTCGGCGACTTCGGTTGCCGATCTTGCGCTCATGGTATCCGGCGGCAAGGTATCGTCCAATAGCATCTTTTTAATGCCATTGACCAAATCGTTGATAACGAGCTGGGATACGTTAAAGTCTCCGCCGGATCTCAATGGCCGCAAACTTTCTCCCTGGGGTCCGCCGTTGCGGGCTACCGGAATAATCGATCCAGGAGCAATTTTGACTGTTGCCGGGTTCAGTACGCCATCATCTGCGGCCGTATATACACCAGCCACGGAGATCGACGCGTTTTTGAGTAGCAATTCCTTGACCTTGTTGAGCGTCTTGATGTCAGGTAGGGCGTTGACCAGGGGGCCACGGCCATAAACTTCACCGGCCACCTTCATATAACGGCCTACTACCCAGGGCGAACTCTTCTTTAGCTCACGATAAACAATCTCATTCTTACCTTTAGGTTCTAAAACGTAGTAGCAAACTGCACCCGTCGAGTAGTTGTAGATCGTTGCCTCAATTAGATCGATCTCTTCTTCGGGTTTACGATCAATCTTGACCTGGAGATCAGGCGGGATCTTGGCATCCTTCCATTGTGTCGTAATTGCCTCGCCTTTGACGCGTAACTTACGGTACACGTTATCGACGGTACCATGCTGGCCCTCTTCGAATGAAACCAGGTATTGCGGCACCGCAGTAAAACGGATCGGCGTATCTTTATCGCCTGGCATGATGAGCATAACGCCGGTACCAACGGCCATATCCAGGAGCATTTCCGAAATTGCCAGGTCAAAATTGGTTTGCCGCAAGACTTCAAAGAATTTATCGGAATAAATGTCCAGGGCGTCTGCTACTTGCTTACGTTTATCGGCTGGGATCGACGATCCTGGCGTCAATTGCATCCACTTACGGTATGGCGGGAATAAGCCCGACTGGATCCGGTTCGCAAAACGCTGAGTAGAGTTGATCGCAGTCGAATCGAATACCCTGGCGCGCTTATGTTGACCAGGAGTTTTGCCCTCATACTGGCCGGAATACAGATTACGCTGGGGAAGTGCAAATTCGTAGCACTCTTCGTAGATTGAACGCCATAGATCCTTACGCGAATCCGCTAATTCGGCGCGCTTTAGTACGTGTGCAACCGGCATTTTCTTCATTTTTTCGATTCCTTCATTCGTTTATATCTCGCAGAAAGCGATGCCGCTTTCCGTTTTGCATCTGCCGTCGAACTCGCACCCCAGGCGCGTAACGATAAAAGTTTTCGCGTCGGCCTTCCCTTTTCATCGTAATCAGGTCCAGCATTACCAGCCATCCTGGCCAGGAATGACGCCTTGCGACGTAACTGTTCCGGACCGGCTGGCGCACCCTTAACTGGCGCCTTTAAATTCGATCCTTCGGTGCGCTTATAAAACGCACGTCCTGCCGCATTGAGGCCACCTTTTGGGTTTTGGTACTTCTTTAACGGCATTACATATACTCTTTTTTACGTTTCATCTTGCTGGCCATTTCGCTTTTATGCTCCAGCTCAACGCGCCCCTTTACTTCGGCGGCGTATCGACGGGCCGCGGCCATGCCTGATTTCGTGTAAGCAAACTTTTTGAGAACATTGCCCTTCTTGTCATAGACTTCAGGCATGATTAGCTCCCCATTGTGTTGGTACCACCAGCTCCCAGGGATTCGGAAGTGATGCCTAGCATTGGGTTTTGACGCTCCTGGCTGAAAAGTAAACGCATCCCGCCGGTTTGACGCGCGCGTTTCGTAGCCTGAAGGCGTTTCTGTTGCGCTTGCTCTTGTGCCGCAAGGCGCTCTTCTTGTTTTTTCTGATTCTCAGCAATCGCTGGATCAGGAGTTGGTGCCGGCGGGGGTGCCGGAATAGATGGTGAACTAAACAATCCGCCCATAATTCTCTCCTATGAAGATAACGTACTTTGACCTTCACCAGCTCCGCCGCCTAGTGTGGTTCCGCTCATACCTAAACCGGCTGAACGCTCCTGGCTAAACAACAAGCGAGTACCCATACGGCGACGGGCGCGGGTATTGGCCGCTACTTTTGTCTCTTCGCTGGTTGCTTTTACTGGTTCTGCGGCTTTTGGTGCTGGCGCCTCTACTCTTGTTTGAATTGGTGCCGCTGGCGCTGGCGCACTTGGCCGACTAACGATTCCGCCCATGATTTAATCTCCTATACATAAAATGCGATTCACCGGTAGGGCCGAAAGCCTCTAACTCAGATTCCTTTTGGAAGTATAAGAACTCCGCCCACTTTTGCGCGCGTACATTAGACGAACGCACGATGATTTGAATGCGTCGCAGTTGCATAGTGGTTTCAGCCCAGGAGAAAAATTGCCTGGCACAACGGCATAACGGTATCGTAACGGTATCAATATTGCGATCGGGGATCATCCAGGCCTCGGCAAGCCCTGGCCAAATCGGAATAATCCCAAACGAAAGCATTGGTTTGCCGTAATAAAGCCCAGTAAACGACGGCCCCATGTTAGTTTGGTGCTTTAAACGTTCGAGCCAGTCCGGAATGTTCGCCCTGGAATCAAGATCATGCTCGTTCAGATCCATCAAGGCCACGTGTCCGTAAAAAAAGGGGACAATCCTACCCCCTTCCGGTAGCCGGACATTCGATGTAAATCCACTTGTATCTATCATAACTCTAAAGGATCCAGTCCGAACTCGTCGGCGACGGCCTTGCATCGTTGTTTAAATACTTTATCGTGATGGGACCAGCGCTCCCTGGAGTGCGCCCACCTACTCATGTGAACGGATTCATGGCAAAGCGAGCGCAACACGGTCATAAAATGGCCGCAAAGCATTCGCGATATTTGGATTGTATGTTCGTAGTCGCCGCCCTCGTCGTATAGGTAATACCCGTACGCATGGGGGTCATCGATCACCTCAAACTTGATTGCCTCAGGCAATGGCATTCTCCAGCGCGCAAACGGTTCGCAACAATAAATCGTTGCATATAGGTTGCGGAGTATAGCTGGCGTCAAATTCATGGCCCCTAAAGAATATCAAAATCAAAGTCGGCCGTGTATTGTTTGGCTTGCGTACCGTAATTCATGCCACTCCTGGTCAGGCGCTTGTATTCTCCGCCGCCTAGCATCAAGTACGAAAACGCATCGCCGACGTGCGAATGCTGATTTTTATTCGGCACATCTCTAAATCGCTCTTCGCCTGGCACCCCTACTCGTTTAAAATGATAGCCACCAGCAAGCGCCTTCCGTAATTTTGGACACGTGCGCGCCACTCTCAGACCTGGTTTTCGATCGATCAGCCGTATCATGGGCGCGGCGCCAGCTTCACGACGTACTCCAAAATCATTGGTTGGCGCGGGTTGGACCTTGGTAAAGCCCAGAGTCCGCAAATGATCGAACGCCGTCGTCTCGAATATC
>Ga0214921_10006014_pt1 | contig 16843 bp, 20 predicted proteins | sample LL1505_MetaG_FD_177992 | JGI IMG/M metagenome (GOLD analysis project Ga0214921, IMG submission 177992) | Freshwater microbial communities from Lake Lanier, Atlanta, Georgia, United States - LL-1505 | ecosystem: Environmental > Aquatic > Freshwater > Lake | place: USA: Georgia | collected...
GGCGGGTTGCCCGAGCGGCCAATGGGAGGGGACTGTAAATCCCCCGGCTCTGCCTTCGAAGGTTCAAATCCTTCACCCGCCACCACAACGCCCTTCTTTATGAGGGGTGTTTTGCTTTCTTGGGCTTCCTGCAGTTCATTTGCGGGTCGACATTCATGGACTCGGTTAATACTGTTACCCAGTACTCATCTCGCAATAATCTTAAGGAGCTCACGTGCAAAAACGTTTTGGAATTTTCTCTGCAGTTGTTATCGCAGCTGCTCTCACACTCACAGGATGCGGATCTGGAGATTCTTCTTCATCACAAGCAGCATCATGTGAAAAGGCAGATTTAGCAACAATCACTGAGGGCAAGCTCACAATCGCAACTGGCGAGCCTGCTTACTACCCATGGGTCATAGATGACAAGCCAGAATCCGGTGAAGGCTTCGAAGGCGCAGTTGCTTACGCAGTTGCCAAGCAGCTTGGTTTTGAGGCTTCAGATGTCACCTGGGTTCGCACCACATTTGATTCAGCTGTAACTCCAGGAGAGAAGAAGTTTGACTTCAACTTGCAGCAATTCTCAATTACTGAAGATCGCAAGAAGGCTGTTGATTTCTCTTCACCTTATTACACAGCCCCACAAGCAATCGTTTCATTCAAGGGAAGCAAGATTGAAGGAATAAGTTCACTTGCAGACCTGAAGAGTGCCAAGCTTGGCGCAGCCGTGGGAACAACCTCACTTGATGCAGTTGAGAATCAGATTGGTATCAAGCCACAGGTATTTAACGACAATGCAGCTGGTGTGTCAGCACTGAAGAACAAGCAGATCGATGGACTTGTTGTTGACCTCCCCACTGCCTTCTATCTCTCAGGAGTTGAAGTTCCAAACGGACTTATTGTTGGACAACTTCCATCAACAGGTGCGGGAGATCAGTTCGGTCTATTGCTTTCAAAGGCAAGCAAGCTCACATCATGTGTTTCTGGCGCTGTTGATGCCATTACCGCTGATGGAACGCTGGCAGCAATTACAGATAAGTGGCTAGCAACTGATGCTGGCGCACCTGTATTGAAGCCTTAATAGAAACTCAGCAGTAAACACGGTAGTTTGGCGACCATGTCAGAGAAGCAAAGCTCTGCTTGGTCGCCAAGCTCACGTGAATTAGAACGTCGTAAATCTCGCAAATCAATCAGCCGCAAGCAAGCAGGTATTGCTGCGGCTTCCACCATTTTGGTGCTTGGAACTCTCGCGCTCATTCTTGTGACTTCACCAGGGTGGGAGACGGTCAAGGCAACTTTTTTTGATATTGATTATGGCCGGGAAGTATTTCCCACTGTCCTTCGAGGTCTGTGGATTAACCTGCAGCTCACTTTCATTGGTGGAGCAGCCATCGGTGTCATCGCACTGGGTTTGGCGCTACTGCGCACTACAAAATCACCAGCACTTACCCCCTTTAGATTCTTGGCAACGGCATATGTTGATATCTTCCGAGGCGCTCCACTGATCTTGATTATCTTGCTGGTGGGCTTTGGTGTTCCAGCTTTAGGACTTACTGGAGTGTCAAGTAATGTAATTTTCTTAGGAACTGTGGCTGTTGTGCTCACTTATTCGGCCTATGTAGCAGAAGTTATCCGAAGTGGAATTTTATCTATCCACCCAAGTCAGCGGGCAGCTGCTCGCTCACTTGGATTAACTTCCGGGCAAACTATGCGCTTTGTTGTCTTGCCGCAAGCAATACGTCGGGTTGTGCCGCCCCTGCTTAATGATTTTGTTTCACTGCTCAAAGACACAGGCCTAGTCTCTATTCTCGGCGTCACCGATGCTGTGCGCGCGGCGCAAATTAATGCTAGCCGGACCTTTAATTACACGCCATACGTTGTCGCCGCCATCTTGTTCTTGCTCATCACTATCCCGATGACTCGCTATACAGATAGAGCCATTAGGCAACGCACCAGCGCCCAGAACTCTGAAGGTGCAATTTAATGAGCAACGTATTAGAGCTGGTAAATATTCGAAAGTCTTTTGGCGCAGAAGTTGTCCTCCAGGATTTATCACTCTCTGTGCCAGAGCACACCGCCACCGTGCTGATTGGTGCATCAGGGTCCGGTAAATCTACGCTCTTGCGCTGCATCAATCTGCTGGAATCTATCGATGATGGTCAGATTTTTCTTGATGGGCAAGAGATTTCAGACCCGCTGATGGATGTTGATGAAGTCCGCCGCCGACTTGGCATGGTCTTTCAATCCTTTAACTTATTTCCTCATAAGACAGTCTTAGAGAACATCACACTCTCGCCGATGAAAGTCCACGGCAAGAGTAAAGATGAGGCCAATACACATGCCACACAGCTTCTTAAGAGATTTGATTTAGCCGATAAGGCAGATCAATATCCAGATCGCTTAAGTGGGGGACAGCAACAGCGAGTAGCAATCATTCGCTCACTTGCGGTAAACCCTCGCTTACTTCTCCTTGATGAAGTCACTTCAGCACTTGATCCAGTCTTAGTAAATGAAGTGCTCTCTGCTGTGCGTGACCTAAAAAGTGATGGCATGACGATGGTCCTTGCCACACATGAAATGGGTTTTGCAACGCAGGTGGCAGATGAAGTTTGCTTCCTTGAATCAGGCAACGTCATTGAACGAGGAACGCCAGAGCAAGTTCTGCATAATCCGTCCAACCCAAAGACGCAAGAATTCCTCAAGCGAGTGCACCAGGCTGGTCGGTTGTAGAGAAATGTCTGAATCCATTTCAATTCCACAAGAGATTAACTGGAAAACACTTTTTAGCGGTGATCCAAAAAATGGATGGATGCATTCAGGCATTGGAATCTTAAGTGATGGCCAGATAGTTTTTGAGTCTCCTGGTGGACGTGCGTTTATTGTCTTAAATCCCAAAGATGAAACCTTTATTAAGGTCGATGTTGATGCCGCGATCCTGCATGGAATTACAGTGGTTTCGAACTCCAGTGATGATTCTTTCTGGATTTGTGATCCGGGCGGCACGGAGGATGCGCAAGTGCTTTTAGTTAATCGCAAAGGTGAAGTGCTACGCACAATCTCAAGACCCAACACTAAAGCTGGCGGTGCTGTTACATGGAAACCCACAACGCTTGCAATTGTTGAAGAAGAAGGCCCCTACAAGGGAGATATCTGGATTGGTGATGGATATGGAGAAAGCTTGGTGCATCGCATCAAGGCCGATGGCAGCTCTGAAACCTTTGATGGTTCCTCCACTTCTCAAGTCTTTAACTGTCCACACGGCATTCTGATTGATACCCGTGGGCCGCAATCATTTGTCGTGATTGCTGACCGACGAAATAAAAGAATTGTTTTTTTCACACTCGATGGCGAATATGTGAAATCAGTCAGTTCTGAAGCCATGATTGGTCCATCTTCATTTGCCATTCGCAATGATCTTCTTATTGTGACCGATCTTTATGGGGCAATGCTTTCGGTGGACCTTGCAGGCAATGTGGAGATTCTTATTCCCAGTATTAAGCCTGAACGCGGTGAGGGCTGGCCGAATCAGATAAAGGATGGCGAAACTGTTGCCCCTGATGTGATTGATGGCGCTGTAAATAGCCCCCATGGAGTTGCAGTTAATTCAAGTGGAACAGTCTTCTTTACCGAGTGGTATTTCGGGGGCCGAGTGGTTCGTATTTACTGATTAACTCAGTTTTAACTGCTCTTATCTGGCTTGCGTGCTGCTCTTGCTAGAAATAGGCCGAAGACAAGTGCCAGAACAATTCCGGTATTAACACCCATCTCAATGAGTGCGCGATTGAAGTATTGATCTGTTTTTTGCTCTTGCATCGTAAGAGATGCACCAACTGTCAGGATGTGTCGGACAGCTGCAATAACGCCGATAATAAGGAAGTTTTCAAGTTGGAAAATTCCATCGGTAAATCGCACGATGACGGTGCGCATGATTTCAAGGATGATGACTACAAATAAAATGTCATTAATTCCCTGAATCATTCCAAGAGGGAAAAATGGTCTGGTTTCAATGAGGCGCTGCAAGGTGTAACCGGCAGCCAAGATAGAGATTACGAAGAGTGCTAATCCAAGAAAACCATGTAAGAGGTCTTCGAGCTTATCGATGAAATTTGTTGGAATTAGAGACTCATCGTTGGTGAGCAATCCCTTAACAGACTTATATTTCACAACTACCACCCTTGTTAGCCATAGCTAAGGGTAGGTGCAGGTATAAAAGCGCGCAACATATTATTAAGGCGCGCCCGCTTACACTCTGTTGGGTAAAACTTTCTGATTACCCAATTCCTATTAGCTCGGGTATTTTTCTCTCTATAGCCGCTGGTGGGGGAGCCTGAGATGGAAATGATTAACGAGGACGAACTCAAAGCACGCCTTGATCCACTGTCTTATGCAGTGCTTCGGGAAGGTGCCACAGAGCGAGCTTTTACGGGTGAATACACCGACACCGACACAATCGGTAGTTATCTCTGCAAAGTCTGCGACAACGTTCTCTTCACATCTGACACTAAGTTTCATTCCGGATGTGGATGGCCATCTTTTTATGCACCCACTGCCGATGATGCGGTAACGCTGATTGAAGATCGTTCACTGGCACCGCGCATTCGCACTGAGGTGCGCTGTGCCAAGTGTGATTCACACCTTGGTCATGTATTTTCAGGTGAAGGCTATGACGTTCCAACAGATGAGCGTTGGTGCATTAACTCGGTATCACTTGTGCTCCAGGAGAAAAGAAACTAGCTAACACTTTTTAGCCTGATTGCCCGCAACTACAAGAAATTACTGTAATCAACCTTCAGGCACCGATCCATCACAACAGATAGCCCTGCTTCAGTTCCTTTTGCTAAAACTACCGGGCTACTAATCCCGAGTTGAAGCCAGATTGCATCTGCGCCAACTGCGATTGCCTCCCCCAGAACTTCCATGCAGTCACTAGGTTTTCTAAAGACATCAACTAAGTCGATATGTTCTGGGATTTCACTGAGTGAGTGGTAAACCTTTGCTCCAAGTGCTGTCTCCAGCATCGGATTTACAAGAAAGACTTTGTAATGCGAGTGCTCGAGTAAGTATTTGGCCACACCATAACTTGGCCGCTCAGGCTTATCTGAAACTCCCACTATCGCAAGAGTTCTCGATTTTTTAATTAGCTCACGAATCTGGGTGTTATCAGTCACGGCGCCAGGCATGGGTTAATCATAAAGGGGATAGTGGGGCGTAAACTCAGCCCTGATGTTTCGAAAAATAATTGACCTCTTTAAGAACCGGAAGAACTGGGTTCGCCAGATTCTAGTCGCCGGTTTAGCAGGCGGCGTTGCTTGGTTCTTAGGAGATCTACTCATCAAAGATGGTGGGGTAGTTGCTGCCATCGTCTGCACCTTGAGTATTCGCATCTCTCTGCATAAATCAATGCGCGAAGGCTTTGGCCAGATTGTTGGAACAGCCGTTGGCGCAGGCATCGCACTATTTACCGTAAGTGTTTTTAACTTTGGCTTTATCGCAGTTGCCACAACAATCATTTTCTGCGCAGTCATTGCACGAGCCCTGCATCTGGGTGAAGTTGCTTCGGTGAATGTGCCGGTCACAGCACTGATTGTTATTGGACCAGGAATTTCTCAGAGCACTGCCTTTCATAGGCTTGGATCAACGCTCATCGGTGCGGCAATCGCAATCCTGTTTTCATACTTTTCACATCCCAATACTCCAGTCGGGCGTGCACAAATCCAGATAAGAAGTGTGAGCACTAAAGCCGCTGCTCTCCTTGCCGAAATGTCAGAAGGTGTTGCCGCCGGTTACACCCAGAAGGATGCTGGTAGTTGGTTAGCTCGGGCACGTTTATTGGTGGAAGAAGTTCCTGCCATCCGCGCGCAATCGGTGGAGGCTCGAAGTCATGCGAGATGGTTTCCCACAGCAGAAAAAGATGAAGCAGAAGAGATCTACATTGAAGGAATTGCTGCCGAGCACACCTTGGTTCAGGTGCGCATGATTGCGCGAACACTCTTTGATTCAGCGGTAGAGGGAGGAATTGCAGATTCAACACAGAAGCAAATTGCAGTTGCGCTATCGGCTGCAAGCTACGCAATTTCGGCACACGTTGAGATACCGGATGACATCAATGATGATGCCACTTCACCAACTGACGATGCACGTGAGGCAGGCTCAGTTCTTGCTGAAACACTCATTGAAGATGGAGATGATGTTGACCAAGAGCAGATTGTCCGTGGGCTCTCTATCGTTGCCAATATCGGCAGAATTGCAGATTCACTTGACCAGAACTCTCCGGCTATCACAGATGTCATCACTCCCGATGAGCCAGCAAAGGACCGAGTGCTAAAGGTTTCGCCTATGCAGCAAACTTCTACGATAAGGAATAAGATTAAGAAGTTTTTCAGAAAGTACTTTTAGCCAACTGTGGCTAGAACTACGTGAGAGGGTCGATATGTGTAGCAAAGTTCAATGCACCAAATGCGCAAAGCCAACGTGGGAAGGCTGCGGGGAGCATGTGGAGGATGCCTTAGCGGGCGTTGCCATAGAGGATCGTTGCTCCTGTAATTAACGCTTCTGCCAGCGCAATTTTTCACTTTAGGCCTTAAGCCCTAGACTTCACTCTCTACCATTGCCCCCCTAGCTCAGTCGGTAGAGTGTTTCCATGGTAAGGAAAAGGTCACCGGTTCGATTCCGGTGGGGGGCTCGCAGTAAATAAGTAGTACAAAGTTCGATAATTTAATATGCACGCCCTTGGCGGGGTAGCTCAGCTTGGTAGAGCAAGCGGCTCATAATCGCTGTGTCGTGGGTTCAAATCCCGCCTCCGCTACTAATAATCAAGTGCGAAATACGCACGGATTTCACCATTGAAGGGCGCTCGGGTAATCTAAGCGCTTCAATCACGAAGGAGTAAGACCATGGCAAGTAAGAGCGCGGACGTACGTCCAAAAATCACCATGGCATGCGTGGATTGCAAAGAGCGTAACTACATCACCAAGAAGAACCGCCGTAACGATCCAGACCGCATGGAACTGAAGAAGTTCTGTCCACGTTGCAAGTCTTCAACTCTTCACCGCGAAACCCGCTAATGCTCAACCCCGATTCGGTCGGGCGCACCTTCGCCGGTACAGATGTAATAACAATTTCTCAATCTGAAATAGATGCCTTCTGCTCCGTCATTGGCGAAACTAATACAACAATTGCTCCCCCTACATTTTCTATCCGCATCACTCTTTCGCAATACGAAAGCATTCTCACTCAACCAGAAATTGGTCTTGATTGGTCTCGCCTAGTCCATGGTGATCAGAAGTTTGAAATCATCACACCTATCAAAGCCGGCGATGCGTTGACATGTGCAGCAACGATTGAGAACTATCGAGTTGCGGCCGGCAATGAAATTGTCACCGTCCGCTCTGATCTACATCGAGGTGCTGACCTAGTGATCTCTTCCTGGTCCACATTGGTGGTGCGGGCATGATTGAAGTGGGAACAGTGTTGCCAGAACGAATCTTCTTTATTGATCGCGCGATGCTCACAAGCTATGCCGACGCCTCAGGTGATCAGAATCCAATTCACCAAAATGAAGAGTTCGCAGTATCTGTGGGCCTTCCTAACGTCATTGCGCATGGCATGCTCACCATGGCACTAGTGGGTAAGTACGTCTCTGACTTTGCAGGGGGAGCAGGGCATGTTCTTGAATTCGGTGCTCGTTTCACCAAGCCAGTCATTGTTGCCGCAGGTGAAAAAGTTGACCTCACCGTCAGCGCAACTGTGAGTGAAATACTCGATGGAAAGATTTCATTAACCTTAAGTGCAACATCTGCTGGCGTGAAAGTACTTGGAATGGCGAAAGCGGTGGTGCGAAAGTGAGTGCACCAGATTCGGTACATGAGTTAGCCAAGGCCCGCTTAGCTGCTCGCGCTGAAAGAAACTTTGCCCTCTCTGATCAATTGCGCGATGAGATTGCAGCGCTTGGTTTCGAAGTTGTCGATAGCGCTGGGGAATATGAACTACGTCCCAAGAAGCGTTTTCCAGTCTATGAATCCACTCGCGATATTCGCCCGATTAATTCCGGCAAGTATGAGATTACAGCGGCAATCATTGTGGAGGGATTCCACGAGGATGCCGTGACCTGCATCGAATCGATTAAAGCCCATAGCCAATGTGCCATCGCTATCCTGGTAATTGGCGAGCCTGGAATTCTTGTGGATCAATTAGATTCACGCACATCACTGGTTCAAGTCAATGAAAACTTTGGTTGGGGCGAGAATGCCAATGCGCTACTGCGCAATGTGACAAGTGAATTTATTATCATCATGGATCCATCGACAACCTTCACTGGCGATGCAATTACTCCAGTGCTTGCCGAGCTCCAGAAGAGAGAGTTTGTAGCGGTTGGCTGGCGTGGGGGACTAGTGAATCTAGAAGATGAGTGGCGCAGCACAGAAGATAAAGGTGCTGGCGAAGTAGATGTTCTCTTTAGTTACTTCATGGCGATGCATCGCGAGGATGCATTGGCCGTGCGCGGGTTTAGCAATCGCGCACTGTTCTACCGCAATGCGGATATCGAATTCTCGCTCAACTTACGTCATGGAAATGGCCGCTTACTGCAGATGGATCTACCCCTAGAACAGGGACGTCATCATGGTTATCACGATAGCGAGCCCGAATATCGTGAGTCACAATCGAAGAAAAATTACGACCGTATTCTGGAGAGATTCAGAGGCAAGACTGCAATATTGAGTCCGCGCAGGTAGCCTAAGCACATGGCCGATTTACGCGATTACACATCACTGCGCGTAGGCGGGCCTGCCAAGAAGTTTGTCGAAGTGGGCACTGAAGCAGAGATCATCGCCGCCATTGAAGCAGCTGGTGAATCCCCAATACTTATTATTGGTAGTGGAACAAATATTTTGGTTTCAGATACTGGCTTTGAGGGCACTGTTATTCGCATTGTTAATCACTCACTGCAAGCTGAAGTCGATGCATGCAGCGGTGCAACGCTGACCATTGGTGCTGGTGAAAATTGGGATGATTTTGTAAAGACCACACTTGAACGTGGCTTTGCCGGCCTGGAATCCTTAAGTGGAATTCCTGGCAGTGTGGGAGCAGCTCCTATCCAAAATATTGGCGCCTATGGACATGAGGTTTCAGAATTTATTACCCGGGTGCGCACTTATGATCGCCAGCAGAGAGAGATTAAGACTTTCACCAACCTTGAGTGCGAATTTGAATATCGTAATTCTCACTTCAAATCCCATCCTGGTCGCTATGTCATTCTTGATGTGCAGTTCAACCTGCGCACAGGTGAGATGACAACACCGATTGCATACTCCGAACTTGCGGCAAAGCTAGGAATTGAAGTTGGCGAAAAAGCGCCTATTGCAGCAACTCGCAAAGCGGTATTAGAGCTGCGTGCGATGAAGGGGATGCTGCTTAATAAAACAGATCGCGATTCATGGTCTGCCGGTTCATTTTTCACCAACCCGATTGTTTCTGCTGAAGTCGCTGCAAAGCTTCCACCCGAGGCACCGCAGTGGCCAACTTCCGATGGTCGTGTGAAAACAAGTGCGGCCTGGCTGATTGAAAACTCGGGAATACATAAGGGTGACGCGCATGGTGGCGCTCGAGTTTCCACAAAGCATGTACTGGCACTTACCAATGCCGGCAACGCAACAGCTAACGATATTGTTGAACTCGCCCAAGATGCGAAAGAGAAGGTCTATGCCAAGTTCGGTATTACGTTAGAGGCAGAGGTAAATTTAGTAGGAGTTTCTCTATAAGTAAGTCGTACTTGAACGTATAGACGCTGCTACTGCCCCTCTAGATATATTACCAAAATTGCGTACGCTAGCGGGACGGATTGCATTTCAAGTAAGGTCATTGAGACCCGACGTGTGGGAAAAGGGTGAAAATCGTGTCTGATGATTTTTACCATGATGATCCCATCGAGAAAAATTCCAGAAGTATTTTCAACAACAAGTTTTTGACCTCAATTGTGGTCGTCATTGCCGCTGCCTTCTTTTTTCAAAGCACCCTTGCTGCCAATCTGAGCATTAATTCAGGTCAGTCTGTTGAGTTCGGGCAAGGAATTGCAGTTTCCACAGTTTGTGACGCCACAGTTACTTTGACCCCATACTCAAGTTTTGTAAATGGAAGTAGCAGCGGAACTTTCTATTTTTCAGCTTTTCAGTTAAGCAACATTGATGCAGCAGCCTGTAGCGGAGTGACCTTCACTATAAAGGCGTACAACAATTCAAGCTCTTCGCCGCTTACTTTGTTTAGCACAAATACAAGTGCGTCTATAAAGGACTCTAATTCTTCATTTGAAGTGGCAGCAAATCAGTCTGGGCTTTCACTTGCAGATTCACAAACAGCAGGTTCATTCACAGCAAGTTTTGCTTCGCCTGCTGCTCTTTCCTCGAATGTTTACAAAATTACAGTTGAGACCTCAGGGAATCCACCTCCACCAAATGATAATGGTTCTGCATCTTTGAGCTTGAATACAACTTTCACCAAAGTTGGTTCATCAGATCTTTACCCAAGTATTGCTTCCGCTAGCGCAGGTTCAAGACTCTATGCAGTATCTGGAAATAGTGTCCATATTTCCACCGATACTGGAACTACTTGGTCAACAACCTCATTGCCATACCCTTCGATGAGTATTGTCACATCTGCAAACGGAATGACCGTTGCGGCCGCGGGTGCTTACGGAAGACTTTATTTATCTACAGATGGCGGAGTTTCTTGGAATTTGAAATATTCATATGACGGCTACTCTAGTTTTGAATACATGACTATGTCACAAAACGGATCTTCGATATTTACGAGCGACGGCTACGATGCAATTTTTCCAAGCACAAACAATGGACGAGTCTATAAATTCACAGCTGATTCTGGGACCACTTGGCAAAATATTCAAAGAGCAAGTATTGAAAGCGCATACGCGGTTGCAATGAAAAGTGATGCCTCCACTTTATACGTGGCACATTACAACGGCCAGATTTGGAAATCTAACAATAACGGAGCAACCTGGAATGTTCTAAGCGGTGCGGGTAGTAGATATTGGAAGGGTTTCGCGGTCTCAGGTAATGGATCCTACATTCTTGGTGCTGCGCATAATGATTTTGTTTATCTTTCATCCGATGGTGGAACTAATTGGAATAAACTGAGCACTCCTATATCAAGCTATTGGCAAACTGCTTCTATGACCAGTAATGGGCGAGTTATGGCCGTTGCTTCCGCTAATGGTGATATCTATGCATCTGTAGACTATGGATCAACTTGGAATGAAATAACTGGTGTTGGTACGGGCTCAAATTATTGGTATTCATCCGCTATTTCTAGTGACGGGAAGTACCTTTTCTTAGGTAAGTATTCATATGGCTCCGGAGATTCAATTTATAAGATTTTAATTCCAGGAGCCTAAAATTAATTGGAATTAATAATCACAAACTTTTGTGTGAGTGCCTATACCTATTCTGTAAGTAACTTCTTGATACGCCCAATACCTTCAACGATATCTTCATCGCTGGTGGCGTATGAGAATCGTAAGTATCCAGAAGGCCCGAAAGCTTCGCCTGGAACAGCAGCAACTTCCACTTCTTCCAAGATGATTGTGGCAAGTTCTGCCGAAGTATTTGCCACCTTGCCGCGAATAGTTTTACCGAGTGCACCCTTTACAGACGGATAGACATAGAAAGCACCCTGGGGTGTGGGGCAGGTAAAACCAGGAACCTCATTAAGTAGATCAACAATTAACTTACGGCGACGGTTAAAGGCTTCACCCATCTTGTGTACTTCATCAAGGTTGCCGGAAACGGCTGCGATAGCTGCGCGCTGTGAAACATTTGAAACATTTGAAGTCAGGTGAGACTGCAGATTCGTTGCCGCCTTGATGGCATCTTTTGGCCCGATCATCCAACCCACACGCCAACCAGTCATCGCATAAGTCTTGGCAACGCCGTTGATGATGATGCAGGTATCAGCAAGTGCTGGCACCAACACTGGAAGTGATGGAGCTTTGGCACCGTCATAGAGCAGGTGCTCATAAATCTCATCTGAGATTACCCACACGTTATTCTTTACCGCCCATTCGCCAATTGCTTTCGCTTGCTCAGGTGAATAGACAGAGCCAGTTGGATTTGAAGGAGAGCAGAACAATAGAGCTTTAGTCTTTGGGGTTCGGGCTGCTTCTAACTGTTCAACTGTCACTAAATAATTTTGTGATTCATCTGCAAATACTTCAACGCTCTTTCCGCCAGCAAGCTTGATTGCCTCCGGATATGTGGTCCAAAATGGTGAAGGTAATATGACTTCATCACCTGCATCAATAATTGTGGCAAATGCTTGATAGACCGCTTGCTTGCCACCGTTGGTAACAAGAACTTGATCAACAGTAATTTCATAATTTGAGTCACGCTTTGTCTTTGCCACAATTGCTTCGCGTAATTCGGCAAGACCAGGTGTTGGTGTGTAGCGATGATTTGCGGCCACGCGTGTGGCAGCAGCAGCTGCTTCGATAATGTAATCAGCTGTTGGGAAATCTGGTTCACCAGCTCCAAATCCAATGACTGGTCGACCTGCTGCTTTAAGTGCTTTCGCTTTTGCATCTACTGCCAATGTGGCTGACTCTGCGATAGCTGAAATTCGTGCGGAGATTCTGCTCATATGCGAAGTCTGCACCATGGCCCACATCTCTGGCACGCTCAGAAATGGTGGTGCTGCCCACCCTAAATTAGCCAGTTTTACTCCGGCCGCCCCCTGCCCTTACACTTCGACGCTCACGATGATTTTCTTCCTCGCCTTGGCGCGCCTGAAAATTCGTCGCGAAGGGCAGTAGCTCAATTGGCTAGAGTTGCCGTCTCCAAAGCGGCCGGTTGGGGGTTCGAGTCCCTCCTGCCCTGCAAGATGTTTTACCCGAAGTGAACCGAATGAACTGATTGAAAGATGAAAGAGAAGGAAGATCATGACTGATGCAGTTGAAGTTACCGAGGAGAAGCTCGGGATTTTTGCGCGCGTTGGACTTTTCTACCGCCAAGTTCTTTCAGAGCTAAAGAAGGTTGTTTGGCCAACCCGAAATATGTTGACCACCTACACCGCCGTTGTGCTCGTCTTCGTAACTTTTATTATTGCTGTCGTTTCAATCATCGACTTTGTTCTTACCAAAGTTGTCTTCTGGGTATTTGGATAAGGAATTGAGCGAGATGACTGAAGAGATTACTTCTAATACTCCGGCGCCAGACGCCTTTGAGGCAGCCCTTGCGGCCAACGCTGATGATCTCGCGACTCCAGTTGCTGAGGTTGTAGAAGCACCCGTTACTGAATTTGTGCCAGAGGCAATAGCTGAATCAATTGATGACCAGTCATCTTCCGACTTGGCGCTCGCAAGTGATGAAGATGGCGATATTGAATCGGATGAGAATGATCCCAACGCTGAATTCCGCCGCACACTTCGCGCCGCAATCGGTGATTGGTATGTCATCCACTCTTATGCTGGATATGAGAAGAAGGTAAAGGGCAACCTTGCCAACCGTATTCACACCCTGAATATGGAGGAGTACATCTTCCAGATTGAAGTTCCAGAAGAAGAAGTTATGGAAGTTAAGAATGGTGCGCGCAAGATGGTTAAGCGCAATATCTATCCTGGCTACGTCCTTGTTCGCATGGATCTCACTGATGAATCTTGGTCAGTTGTTCGTAATACTCCTGGAGTTACCGGCTTTGTTGGTAACGCACACAACCCAAGTCCACTGAGCATGGTTGAGGTCGAGAAGATTCTTGCACCACGTCCAAAGAAGGCTGCCGATAAAGCAGATATTAAATTTGTTGATTTCGAAGTGGGAGAATCAGTCACCGTTATGGATGGCCCATTTGCCACACTTCCAGCATCAATTTCAGAGATCATGCCAGAGCAGGCAAAGCTCAAGGTATTGGTCTCTATCTTCGGTCGCGAGACTCCAGTAGAACTTTCATTTAGCCAAGTACAAAAGCTCTAACGAACTTTACGAAAATACGAATAGGAAAAGAGAGAAGAAATGGCACCAAAGAAGAAGGTCACCGGCTTTATCAAGCTGCAGATCCAAGCTGGCGCAGCAACACCTGCACCACCAGTAGGTCCAGCGCTCGGCCAGCATGGTGTCAACATCATGGAGTTCGTCAAGGCATATAACGCTGCGACTGAATCACAAAAGGGCCAGATCATTCCGGTTGAAATCACCGTCTATGAGGATCGCTCATTCGACTTCATTACCAAGACACCTCCAGCATCACGCTTGATCCTGAAGGCAGCTGGCGTTGAAAAGGGATCTGCTATTCCTCACAAGACTAAGGTTGCAAATATCACCATGGCTCAGGTCAAGGAGATCGCAACAACAAAGATGGCTGACCTCAATGCAAACGATATCGATGCAGCAGCAAAGATCATCGCCGGCACTGCCCGCTCAATGGGAATTACAGTCTCGTAATTAAATTTCTTCTTGCCACGGTGGCGAGAAGATGTGGGAGAACCGCGCTGGTTCGCTAACCACAACCGAAAACTTGTAGCGATACAAGAAAGAAGGAAGAAATGAAGCGCTCAAAGAAGTACACCGAAGTAGCAGCGAAGGTCATTAAAGACCACCTCTACACACCTCTTCAAGCAGTAACCCTTGCTAAAGAGACAACAACAACTAAGTACGACTCAACTATTGAAGTTGCACTCGTACTCGGCGTGGATCCAAAGAAGGCTGACCAAGCAATTCGCTCAACTGTTAACTTGCCTCACGGCACCGGAAAGACAGCACGCGTTTTGGTATTTGCTAACGGTGAGCGTGCTGGAGAAGCACGTGCAGCTGGCGCCGATATCGTCGGTGGCGATGAACTCATTGATGAAGTATCAAAAGGTCGCCTAGATTTCGATGCAGTTGTTGCAACACCAGATTTGATGGCCAAGGTTGGTCGTCTCGGTAAGGTTCTTGGAACACGTGGCCTCATGCCAAACCCAAAGACAGGAACAGTGACAACAGATGTCACTAAGGCTGTTAACGACATCAAGGGTGGAAAGATTGAATTCCGCGTTGATAAGAACTCAAACCTTCACTTCATCATCGGCAAGGCATCATTTACTGCAGATCAACTCGCAGATAACTACGCCGCAGCCCTGGAAGAAGTTCTCCGCGTTAAGCCAAACTCATCAAAGGGTCGCTACATCGCAAAGGCTGTTGTCTCATCTTCGATGGGACCTGGAATCGCGGTAGATCCAAACCTCACACGCGAACCATCAGCTAACTAGCTCTATTGAGCAGGGGATTTGACCAGTTCCAATCCCCTGCTTAAGATTTACCCATAACCAAAGACCGCAGGTCTTAAGCTCGCAAGAGCTCAAGATAATTGAGGAATCTCAGCCCGCGTAGGTGTTCACATTAATCCGTGCGCATTTACGCGTCACGGATTTTTTTATTGCCTGCGGTCACCTTGAACAACTAACGAAAGGTGAACCGAATGGCTCGCCCAGATAAAGCAGCAGCAGTTGCTGAACTGACTGAAGATTTCAAGTCAGCTACAGCGACTTACCTCACCGAATACCGCGGTCTGACCGTGACTTCGATGAAGGCACTACGCCGCAGCCTTGGTGCAGAAACCAAGTACAGCGTCGTAAAGAACACTCTTACCAAGATTGCAGCAAAGAATGCTGGCGTTGAGATCTCTGATGATCTCCTTGCCGGTCCATCAGCTGTTGCATTCATTAAGGGCGATGCAATCGATGCAGCTCGTAACCTCAAGAACTTCCAGAAAGAAAATCCACTCCTAATCATTAAGGGTGGAATCTACGAAGGAAAGTTTGTTACAACAGCAGAGATCATGAAGCTCGCAGACCTCGAGTCTCGTGAAGTACTTCTTGCAAAGCTTGCTGGTGCAATGAAGGGCTCGCTTGCTAAGGCAGCGCGTACCTTCGATGCACTTCGCATCAAGATGGAAGCAGAAGCACCAGCTGCAGCACCAGTTGCTGAAGCAGCTCCAGTAGCAGAAGCAGCTCCAGTAGCAGAAGCAGCACCAGCTGCAGAAGCTCCAGCCGAGGCACCAGTTGCTGAAGCAGTTGTAACAGAAGAAGTTGTCGCTGAAGTTGCTGCAGAAGCAACAGATGCAGCAGAAACTCCAGCGGAATAAAGAAAAGGACAATAGAAAATGGCAAAGCTCTCACAAGCAGATTTAATGACTCAGTTCAAGGAAATGTCACTTGTTGAACTCTCAGAGTTCGTCAAGGCATTTGAAACAGAGTTCGATGTAACAGCAGCAGCACCAGTTGCAGCTGCAGGTGGCGGCGCAGCAGCAGGTGGCGGCGCAGCAGAAGCACAAGATGAATTCACAGTCATCCTTGAAGCAGCAGGCGGACAGAAGATTGCTGTTATCAAGGAAGTACGTAACCTGAACTCAGCACTTGGTCTTAAGGAAGCAAAAGATCTAGTTGATGCAACTCCAGCAACCTTGCTTGAGAAGGTAAATAAGGAGACAGCAGATAAGGCAAAGGCAGCCCTCGAGGCAGCTGGCGCAACGGTCACTGTTAAGTAATTTCTTAGCTAAAAGGCCCGGCTCCCGCGTGGAGCCGGGTTTTTTTATCCCCAAAGGGCAGACAAGCGGGGGGATTTGGGGGTATAAGCACTCGGTTTGCCCCAACAGGGGGTGAGGAGTTACTCTTCCCCTTCGCATATTTTTCTAGAGGTCTTTGCATATAGCGGCGGCGACCTTCTAATTGTGCGTGTCCACATAAAAGTGAATTTTGTCTGGAAGGACATCTCTTGGCCGCGAAAAAGAGTTCAACTGCCCCCCGTCGTATTTCGTTCGCAAAGATCCGTGAACCGCTAGAAGTTCCTAATCTGCTCGCGCTGCAAGTTGAAAGCGTTGACTGGTT
>Ga0214921_10006015_pt1 | contig 16841 bp, 19 predicted proteins | sample LL1505_MetaG_FD_177992 | JGI IMG/M metagenome (GOLD analysis project Ga0214921, IMG submission 177992) | Freshwater microbial communities from Lake Lanier, Atlanta, Georgia, United States - LL-1505 | ecosystem: Environmental > Aquatic > Freshwater > Lake | place: USA: Georgia | collected...
CCACTCATCTCATTTCAAAAGTTGGTTTGTGGAAAGAGCGCGATAAGGCGATTGAGCTCAAGCTCGAATCCCTCAACAACAAAACTTTAGAAAAAGTATCGGCTGATAAAGATGCTAAATTCGGCGCTAAATCAAAAGACAAGATCTGGTACGGCTACAAACAACACACTTCGGTTGATATGCAATCGGGCATGATCAACAAAGTGGCGATTACTTCAGCAAACCTCATTGATTCAAAAGGCTTCAAACACGTCGTACCAAATCAGGGAGCAGTTTATGCCGATAAAGGTTACTGCGATAAAAATGCCAAAATTACCGCTCAAACAAAAAATTTTCATCTTGCAGCAGTGAAGAAAAACAACATGAAGAACAAAAATCGCGATCTCGATTCTTATTACACCAAAGTCAGAGCCCCGTTTGAACATGTGTTTTCAAAACAAAATAAAAAGAGCCCCGTTTGAACATGTGTTTTCAAAACAAAATAAAAGAGTTCGTTACAAAGGAATCGCCAAGAACCAATTTACCGCATTCATGCAAGCGATCACCTTCAACTTCAAAAGATTGACCGCTCTGACGTCATCATCAACAACTCCACCGCTTCTGGCTCCATAATAAGTAATAGCTACATCCCAAACCAAGAAAAATCACCAAACCGACAGATCAAAACACGCAGAAAATCCAATAAACTCCAAAAAAAATAAGAACAAAAACTTTTAGAAAAATTTCTTTGACATTTTTTTGGTTAATTTTTGTGGGAGGTTAGATTTGCGACGGGCTCATAATGTTTCTCAACGAATGTTTCGACCGCTTTAATTGTTATGCAAAAAGCTCTATAGCCAAATATTGATGACAAAAAACCCAAACTGAAAGCCATTATTTTCCACAAAAAAATAAGATTACTTCTTCTATGTTTTGCAACGATATGTTCCATAACTATCAAATGATGAAGCTCAGTTTGTCGATGCTTGGCAGCCATTTCTCTGACTTTTTTTGACCAAAAAACACAGCTTGCACCTAGATATATCGAAACTGCGCCAGTTTCTCCTGCGTGATTAGAGCGCATCCAACAAATCAGATCGTCTGAAATCGTAATATTTTTTGCACCGTAATTTTCAATTATCTGATTCTTATTCATTTTCTATGTTTGCATTTATCCAAAAAGCGGTGTTTTTTGCTTTGTTCCAATATTTAAAAAAACGATTAAATTCATAGCCAGAACCAATATTTACGAAGGGTTTTTCTTCAACAATTTCAACCAAAAAAACTTTTGATAACCGCTCGACAAGATTGTTAATTTGAGTATCGACCGTAAAAGGAGTGATAATTTTTTCAGGCTTAAAAGATTTTAAAACTTCTATTGTGTCGCCTTTGATAATTTCAATTTGAAGCTGGCAAAGAGTTTCGTAAATAAAAACTAATCTTTTGAATGAATAAGAGCGCTTTTTAAAAAATTCTTCATCCCAAATATAAATCGCTTTCGTGCCTTCATTCATATTATCAAAAACTGGGTGATTTTGGCTTAATGCTTTATCATGAAGCCAAATTATTTGTTTAGTCAACGAACACCTCCGATATTTGGAAATAAACGCTTGGTTAATTCTTCGTAGCTGACATCTAGTTCAATATTGTTTTTAGAAGATGTATCAAAAAACTTGCCAAAATATTTATCAGCATTTTCAAGATTAAAGATGTAAGGCTTGTTGCTAAAAGTGCTTGCAACCCATTGCCAAGAAAAATTATTGCTCGCTTCATCGCCATCAAGAAGATGTTCTAAAAACCAATGCGCGCCAGCTTGCCATTTAATTTTCTTAAAATGAACGACATAACTAGCCAAATACATTCTAACATGATTATGAAGATAGCCAGTTTGCACAAGATCGTTGATACAAGCGTCAATAAAGCTAGAGCCAGTTTTGGCATTTAAAATATCTTCGGGCATTATTGGTGAATAATCTTTGGCGTTGTGGCCGGTTTTATATTCTTCGACATCATTCCAAATCCATTCAGGATGGCTTTTTGCAATGCGTTGCCAAAAATCACGCCAAGCTAATTCCTGAATAAATTTTTCAATATGTTTTGTTTCTGGGTATTTTTCTAAGCATCTTGTTAAAGCACAGTTTCTAACTTCGTTTAAGCTTACAACGCCATGATGAATGTAGGGAGAGAGTTTTGTAATTTTTCCGTCTGCAAAGTTTCTAGTTTTTCCATAATTAACAGGATCAATTTTTTGCATTTTATTTTTTGCTTCATCATGTCCACCAATGATTGGTGAGGCTTCGCCATTGGCCCAAGGAGCAATTATTTTTACATATTCAATCAATTCTTTTCTTGTTTGAAAATTTCTCTCAAGTATTTGCATTTAATTGGTTTTAAATTTTTCTAATGTGCTTTTTGAAATATAGTTCAGTGCTTTTTCATGTGTTGATTCAGCCTTGATTGGCGGAGCAACTCCAGCTTCATAAGCCTCTTTCCAGCGTAGCGCGCACAAGCACCAGCCGTCACCAGCTTTTAATCCGAGAAATCTATGTTCAGGTCTTGGCGTGATTAAATCATTGCCTTTGGATTTGGTGAATTTAAGAAATTCATCCGTCACAATTGCACACACAACATGCGTGCCTTGATCCATCATATTGGTTTTGCAATAGCCATCTCTAAAAAAACCAGTCATAGGATCAGTGCAACAAGATTGAAGTTTTGTGCCTAATATGTTTTTTACTTTTTCATGTGACATTGCTGTGTTTGCAAAAATTGTTAATAATAATGTGATCGCTAATAATTTCATAATGAGTCTTGTTTTTCTGCTAACTGACAATGCTTTAGCCTTTTAAAACGCCAGTTAGCAAAAATTCTATATGCAAAATTTATGATTTGTTTGATGATTGGTAATGATACAAAAATTGCCAATAAGTGCCATCCTTTTAGTTGCTTCCAGATGAGTATAAAAGCATCAACACCAACATAAAACTTTCCATCAATATCTTTAGTGTGTAAAAGTTTTAAACCTTCAGAAAGACTTATTCCATTAGCCTTTAGATCATCAGCGGATTTTGTAATATCCTGCCAAATAAATATTCCATCTGGGGCAATTTTGCGATAGTAGTTGATTTCTTTGGAACATAATCCGCATTTTCCATCAAAAAATACTGTTATCATATTTTTTGACTGCGTCTTTTTGAGCAACATTTTACCTCGTCCTACACTTGTTGCCATTTCTTGCTCCAAGCAAAGAGTCTTTGACAATTGGTACATATTTTTTGTGGTAAGTTTTGTTTTTTAACCGGAAATTTTTTCAACTGAAATTTTATGTCATTTTATAAATCAATATTCTTAAAAATTTAGCACTATCATTTTTTATAGCTTTTGTTTTATCGCTATTAATAAGATCAAGAGTCTTATAAGTCATAGAAATTCTCTGATTGGACTTAAGTTTTTCACGGTTTCTGGTCAAAAAATCTCAATATAAATAACGCCATCCTCTTTACTTGCAGTCGGATCTAACTCCTAAACCTTACTAAATCTGCATTAGTGACACCAGTGGTGATACAAATATGCGAGAACTGCATATTTAGGGGGAAATCCCCACAGAATTTTGAGAAAACTGTTGATTTTACTAATTTGAAGTCACTTTTCTATTTCCAGAAATAGCCTTAACATACAATAATTTCCGTTTCCTGAAGTTACTCCTTTCTGCATTCTTTCTGCATTCAAAGAGGTAGTCAGATACCTTATTTAGGCGTTCTTTCCCTAATTTTCTTTCTGCAAATTGTTATTTTCTTTCTGCATTCTTTCTGCAAGTTGCCATAATGGCTTTGAGCGCGAACCATTATTGATAATATATCCAGATCTACGTAAATTGGTAAGTAGATTTCCTATTTTTCTTTCTTTCTGCGAAGAATCCAAAATATCACCTAATTTATCGGAAAGAAACGAATCAATATCAGACCTAGAAGCTTTGCCAAATTTATCTAAATAATCTATAATCAGCTTTTTGTAGTATTCATCATCAAGAGATCTGGTGCGTATGTAGTCTGCGCGACTAGATGTTACATCAGCCACGACAGCAGAAACATGAAAATTTGGTTTTCTTCCTTCGATCAATTTTAGACGGCGAAGTCGTAAAATTGCATCATCTGGTATAGAAAGTTTTTTTTGTACTCTGTCTAAAGCTAAAACATCTGTAAATGGTAAGTCTGTTTTCTGCATAAGCATTTGACTATATGCAATATCAACAATTCCCCCGTAAATAGTCATTATTACTGCATGGGGACCTGATAAATCATAATCCGGAAGAGGAAAATATCTTTTAGCCTGTCCCTTGTTCATTCTGTAAATCCCATATCCCATCGTGTCAATCATGCCAAGCTCAACCATTGCCTGTACAAGAAATGGATTGCGATATCGGCGTGGAGTTTTTTCTCCTAAAATATAATCATCTGGTTGTCCTTCATAAAAGGTGCCTTCATTTTCAAAAATTAGCTTATCTGACCTTTCAATAACATTAATTCTGCTGTTACGAGTGTAGTCTTGGTGAGCAATGCAGTTATGAAGACCTTCAAGAACAATTGTCTGATCATATTTAGAAACTTGATGTGGAACCAATTGTCCGTGAGGAAGTAAACTGATCTGAATATTTCTAATTCTTTGATAAAGTTGTGTCGTTGTCAGTAAGAATGGTGTTCCAAAATGCTCGTAGGCACGCTCTTCTCCTTCTAACTTCCACACTAGCTGTGCTGGATGCGGTGAAAGAAGATGGGATGATTCAATCTTTCCAAGCAGTAAAATTGCAGTACGAGTAATTTGTTCATTTTGTGTAATTCTAGCTCGATCCAGAAATGATTGAGTAGACCATTTGGCAATTTCTTCAGCAGAAAAACGATTAGCATATTTACGAGAAAAAGATTCTCTGGCTTTCTGAATGGCCGACTCATCTAGATCATTAATTGAGGCATTTGGTACAATTTGTGCTGACCAGTCACTGGCTAATGTTTGTTGACGTATTTCATCCTGCTTATCTAAGCCAAGCGAAACAAGACTTTCACCTGCGCGAGCGTAATAATGTCCATTCCATGAAATTGGCATTCCATTTGGTGCCGCTGGAATCTCAAATAAAATAACACGGTTGCCTTCGTTAATATGAAGTTCATAGATATTGCGAAATGTCACATTTGGCTCGGTACCATCAGAAATCTGTTTTTTAGTCCCTTGTAATCGTTCTGGTTGAGAGCGATAATCTGTGTTTGTAATGGTGCGAGTTTTATCATTTACACCAAAAACCAACCAAGCTTTCTATAATCCGCGCAAATTCGCTTCGTTGGCAAGAGCAGAAAAATACTTCCCTATGTCACTTGTGGGATAATTATCGCCCGCTTCCTTGAATTCCACCACTTCATTTTCCCAAGTTTGAATCAAGTTATTGAGTAAGTTTTGTAGCGCAGTTTGATCCATAGCTCCTCTTAAATAAATCTTATATCAGTGCCCAAGACATCTGAGATTGTGTTAAGCATTGATATTAGCAGCATCATGAAACAAATCAATTATCAATTTTTTTATTGATCTTATTTTCAATAAATAGCTCGCCAACTACCTTTTAGCAAAACATCTCTTTTTTTATTACTCACAAAATCAAACTCATAATAACATCTCAAAGCCCTCTTTCTCCAAAATCTTCAACTCGCCATCTTCCATAAAAATCACATATTTTTTACCATCATTTGGATTTTCGGTTGTAAATTTAATCTCAATATTTTTCTTAAAATAACCGCCCTCAGCTTTGATTATTCTAAACCCACAATGTTGGAAGAAGTGTGGGCGGAAGTGGTATCTGGAATAAATTGATGCTAGGTTTCCGGTGCTAAAAAATGATGAACCAGCGATCATTTTGTGTTTGTCGTCGAAGCATGGTGTAGAAAAATCTGGGTAATATTTGTGAATTTCAAAACCTTTGAGTGGATAAAAATTATCTTCAAGCCATTGCCAAACATTGCCGTGAATATCGTACAAACCTTGGGCTCCTTGTTGGTTGGCATCAACTGAATTTTCGCTTAAATTTTGTAAGTTAAAGTTAAAATTTTTGGCTGATGTAGATTTTATAGGATCGCTTTGAAAATCGTGCAAGGCATTGTGTTGGGCTTCAAAGGGCAGATGGTAGTTTTTATTTTCCAGTTCGGATTTATATCGGCAAAATGCTTGCGCTTCGTAGTGATTGACGATTGCTGGATAATCCCATCTCATTTCAATAATTTCAAAGCAGATTCTCAGCTTGAATAAATTTGAACCTTTTGGCCCATTGGGCACCCAAAATGTTGGGTGGTAGGTGTTTCTGAATTTGCGCCAAGCAAGACCTTTTTTGCACCAATATTTATCAAGGTGATAGCCGTCATTTTTGACAAATTCAAAAAACTCACCATTGCTGATTAAAAATTTGCTAACCAAAAAACTTTCAACTTCAATTTCCTTGCTTCCATATTCATTATCCCAGCCATAAGTGGATTGGTCTTGTTTGCCAATGCTAACTTTTTTTGCGGCAATTTTTACAAACTCATTTTTGGGATAATCAATTGTGGATTGAGAATTTTGTTGATGATTGATTGCCAAAAAAAGTTTTGGAATTCTCAAATCTGTAACTTCCATTTCTCTAATTAAAACGCTGGAAGTTTCTAAGTGAATTCTTTCATGCTCAAAAGACATCAAAAGCGCCCATAATGAGCTTTTTGGGGAGACTTGTTTGCCAAATAAATTGGCATTTTCATTGATAAATTTTGTAACCAACTCATAAACTTTTTGGCGATATAATTTGATTTCTTCTAAATCTGGCCATTCAATTTTATTGTTTTTGACATCAACATCCCAAGTCATTTCGTCAACACCAATTTCAAGAATTTTTTCAAATTCTTTGTTCAAAGGTTTATCAATCAAGCCAGCCAGCAACATTTTATTGACATAAAGTGAAGCAACATGACCATAGTAAAATATTAGCGGGTGGCGAAGCTGGTGATATGGCGTTTTATAAAATGATTCCTTGTATTTTAGGCTTGCAAATAAAGCTTCGGTTAAAAGCCAGCAATTGTTGAAATATTTTAAATACTCTTCTTTGTTAGAGTGCATATCTAAAAGTGGTAAGGAAATTATTTTTCCATCTTTGATTGAGTGTTGGAGATATTTTTCATCAATATAATTTGGAATTGTCTCTTCTAGCAGTATTAGTTTTTTGGCAATCATTCTAATAATTTTATTTTCTTGATAATGGTAAAAAATGAAGGGCGAAATAATGCCCATCTAAAGGTTATGTGCAAGTCTAAATTGCTGAGAGTGATTGTTTTGATTCAAAATTATTTGGAATCAGAAAATATCAAGCCATCAATTAACATTGAGCTTGAAGGAGCTTATTTGGATAAGCACAATTTATCTCAAAATGAGTTTTATCAAAAAGCTAATTTGCAACTCAAAAATTTAAGAATAAAAGCTAAATTAAAGCCAGAATTTTGGCATAATCAGTGGGAATATGAATCAGATTTTCAGATTGGAAATACTGTTCAAACGATTGATAGCTATAAAAGATTTCTAGAAAATATTGACGCAATTTTTGCTCCGCAAATCTCAAAACTTCAACCAATTAACTACGATTGGCAAAAAGTGAAAGATTTAACAATTCACATTCCCAATTCTACCCAAATCAATATTAGCTTGTGGAATCAAGGTTTGAATATGTTGGCGAATAAAAATTATGCTTTTTTTCTGCAAAATTTATTAATTGAAAACTCCATCAACAACCTAATATTTTTTATTCCCAATCAAGAAAATTTGGATCGTTTATTTCTAAAAGAAAAATATTCTTTGCAAGATAAGTTGATGTGTCCAAATGATATTTCAGGAGGAAATCAAGGAAGCATTGCCTGTTATTTGGAGAAAAATAAAAAAAATCTTCCCAATGATTTTGATATCAACGCTGATGATTTGAATTATAAAATTTTGGACCACGAACATAAATGGCAAAAAAATGCCCGAATAGAGTTCAGACTTGCTTCGGCAAGCTTGGAATATAATTTGGAATTACACATTTTTTTTGTGATGCTGATAGCTTTAGAATCTTTAATTTCTTATCAGGAAAATCAAAATTACCAAGCAACAAAAAACACTTATCCAATTCCAGAAAAATTTTATCACCAAGAAGAAGATAATATTGTTCTTAGATATAAAAATAATTCTTTCTTCAAAAACAAAATCACTCTTTTTTCAACGCAATATCCAAAATTAGCGAAACAGCTGGAATTGATAGAAAAGGAAATAGAGATTTTTATATCTGATAAGTAGGGACTTTGGGAGCTGCCATAATTCTTTCGCGTTGTCCGCGGACACTATTAATAAAATTGAAGCAAAGTTGAATAAATCTTTTAAGAATTTGTCCCAAGAGCCTGTTTAGAATCTTTTTACTCGACTATGACAATAAGGAGCTTTGCCATTCTTGTCGTAATAGCCTTGATGATATAATTCGGCGTTCCAGAATTTTGGTGCAGCAATTAGCTGGGTGGCAATTTTAAGATCTTTTTCTTCTAAAATTTTAATTAATTTTTTGGCAATAATTTTTTGATTTTCATTAGTGTAGAAAATTGCTGAAACATATTGAGGACCAATATCTGGACCCTGTCCTCCAAATTGCTCGGGATTGTGAATTTCAAAAAATAATTTACATAAAATTTCAAAATTAGTTTCTTTAGAATCAAAAATCACTTCAACGGCTTCAATATGTCCTGTTTGTTTTGAGCAAACTTGTTCGTAAGTTGGACTTTCAACATGTCCGCCAATATATCCTGAAATTGCAGATTTTACACCCCAAGACTTATTGAAAAAATATTCTACACCCCAAAAACAACCAGCAGCAAAATAAGCTTTTTCAAAATTTTCTGAAAATTTTTCTTCTACAAAATTAAGTGAGATTGAGTTTACACAATAGCGCTTATCTTTGGTGGTGAAGCCTTCGCCATTAAAAATATGCCCTAAATGTCCGTCGCAATTTTTGCATAAAATTTCAGTTCTTCTGCCATCTGAATCTGTAACTTTTTTCACTGAATTAGAAATTTCATCATCAAAACTTGGCCAGCCGCAGCCAGAATCAAATTTATCATTGCTGTCAAAAAGCTCTGCGCCACATTGTTTGCAAAGATATTTTCCTTTAGTTGCATTATCATAATATTCTCCGCTAAAAGGCGCTTCCGTGCCTTTGTGAATTATTACTCTTTCTTCGGCGGCGGTTAATTTTTTAAATGACATATTTATAAGTAAAATTAATATTGGGCTGCTTGTTGTAATCATAGATTATTTAGATTTTGTCATTCCCGCGAAGGCGGGAATCCAGATCAATTAACGCTGGATTCCTGCCTTCGCGGGAATGACAAAGCTCTATGGTTTTTACAATAAGAACTCTAACTAACTACCAAAATAAAATGCAAAATAATAAGTCACCATCTTATATTCTAAAACATGTATTTGGATATGACAATTTCCGCGGCTCTCAAGAAGAAATAATCAATCATGTAATTGCTGGTAAAAGCTGTTTTGTCATGATGCCAACTGGCGGTGGCAAATCTCTTTGTTATCAAATTCCTGCTTTATATTTAGACGGCGTTGCGATTGTAATTTCGCCTTTAATTGCTTTGATGCAAGATCAAGTAACTGCTTTGAATCAAGCGGGAGTTAGCGCAGCAGCAATCAATTCCAGCATGAGTCAATTTGAGGTTTCAGAAGTTAAGCAACAAGTTCAAAATGGTCAGTTAAAATTACTTTATGTGGCGCCAGAAAGATTGATGATGGAGGGTTTTTTAGATTCACTAAAACAATTGCCAATTTCATTATTTGCGATTGACGAAGCTCATTGTGTTTCACAATGGGGACATGATTTTCGTCCAGTTTACACGCAATTATCAGTTCTTGCTGAAAAATTCCCAAACACGCCAAGAATTGCTTTAACTGCAACGGCAGATGTTCCAACTAGGCAAGATATTGTCACAAAATTAAATTTAGAAAATGACAGAGTTTTTACTGCTGGCTTTGATCGCCCTAATATTCATTACGCAATTGCCACCAGACAAAATAGTAAAAAACAATTATTAGAATTTATTAAAGAAAATCATCAGACTGGCAAGGAAACAGATAGCGGAATTATTTATTGTCTATCGCGCAAAGAAGTTGAAGAAACCGCTACATTCCTGCAACAAGAAGGCTTCAATGCTTTTGCTTATCATGCAGGAATGAACTCTGATATGAGGCGCAAAAATCAAGAAAAATTTCTCATTCAAGATGGCGTAATTATGGTGGCAACAATTGCTTTTGGTATGGGAATTGATAAGCCAGATGTGCGTTTTGTGGCTCACATGAATATTCCAAAAAATATTGAAGCCTATTATCAAGAAACTGGTAGAGCTGGTCGAGATGGTTTGGCGGCAAATGCTTGGATGTGTTATGGACTTTCTGATGCGGCGTCACTTAGAAATTTTATTGAAGAATCAAATGCTAATGAAAATCAAAAACGCATTGAAAGACAAAAATTAAATTCTCTGCTTGGGCTTTGTGAGGCATCTGGCTGTAGAAGGCAAATTTTGCTCCGATATTTTGGTGATGATTGTCAGTCTTGTAATAATTGTGATAATTGCTTGATTAAGCCCGAAACTTTTGATGCTGGGATTGCAGCGCAAAAAGCAATTTCTTGCGTTTACCGCACAAGTCAAAGGTTTGGCGTTGCTTATCTAATTGATGTTTTGCTTGGTGCTGAAAATGACAGAATAAAAAATTTCCGTCACGATCAAATTAGCACTTTCGCAATTGGTAAAGAATTTTCCAAACAAGAATGGCAAAGTATTTTTAGGCAATTAGTGGCGATGGATTTTTTGAGAGTTGATATGGAAGGTCATGGTGGAATTCAAATTACTGAAATTGGCAGAAAATTTTTACAAGAAAAAACTCCAATTCAAATGCGCAAATATGTTGGCAAAGTAAAGTTTAAGAATAAAGATGTAAAAACCAAAAATTCTCTGGCCAAAAATTCTCTGGCCAAAATCTCTTTAGAACTTAAAACTGAAGAAGAGCAAGAATTGTTTGCAAATTTAAAAGCTAAAAGAATGGAAATTGCTTTGGGGCAAAAAATTCCACCTTACATGGTTTTTCACGACAAAACTTTATTTGAAATGATAAAGATTAGACCGCAAACTTTAGAAGAAATGGCGCAAGTTAGCGGAGTTGGTGAGGCTAAAATAAAAAGTTATGGAAAATTATTTTTACAAATTTTTGGCAAAAATCCCTTAACCGTCGGTTGAGAGTAGTCGAAACCATCGGAAGGTTCTTGCCGCGTTTTGCATCACAGAAGGAACCTTCCTATGGTTTCGACTACTCTCAACCAAAGGTTAAACAAATTTTAATCAAATGAAAAACATTCTAAGAAATATATCGATATTTTTATCGATGATTTTCGCAACAATTCTAACGGTTTTTTTGATAGAAAAATATTGCCAAGCTTTTAATCAATTTGGATTATTTGCCAAAGATAGATTGTTAAATCAGCCAATTTTAGCCCTCATAATTACTCCTGCTTTTTTCTGGATGTCAGCTTATCTTTGCCGCAAATTTGCTGTGAATGCCTCTGGTAACAGCGTTGAACATTTCAGAGAATCTCTAATCGAAGCTGAAAAAACTCCATATCATTTTGGAAAATTATCAAATCTTTTAGGTGTTAAAGTAATAATAATTAAAACTATCAGTTCTTTATTGTGCGTTTTTGGTGGGGGAGCCTTGGGAAGAGAAGGTCCAGCAGTTCATATGTCAGCAGGTATTTTTGCAATTATTGCAAATAAATTAAAATCATTTTTGCCAAATATTAAAGTAGAAACTTGGGTTTTAGCTGGTGGTGCAACTGGCTTGGCAGTTGCCTTTCACGCACCAATTGCGGGCTTTGTTTTTGCTGTTGAAAAACTAATAAAATCTAAGCCAAATAATTTGATAAGCGATGCAATCCGGGTCTTAGCGGTAATTTTAATCGTGATAGGTGCTTTATATTATCATGATACTGCAGCCTTTGATGCTAACGCTAATTTTCAATTTTCTTCTCAAATAATTTTACTAATTTTTACCGCAATAATTTGTGGGCTAGTGGCATTTTTTTTCAAAAAAATTAATAAATATTTTTACTCAAAATTAGCTTCCATCAAATCTAATTGGTGGCATTTAATACCAATAATGGCAGGCCTTGCTGTTGCTGTTATAAGTCTATATTGTGGAGTTTATTCATTTAGCGGTGGCGTTTATACTGTGGATGCGGCATTGCTAAGTCCAGACACATTGCTTTCTTACAAAGAAGTTGGTGGCAGAATCATTAATACTATGATTTCATTTATCTCTGGTTGCGCTGGCGGCTTGGTTGCTCCTGCAATTGCAATTGGTGCTGGAATAGGGTCAATTGCAAGTAGTTTTATGCCAAGTGCCAATGTTGATGTTTTTCTATTAATTGGAATGGCAGCGTTTCTAGGGGCGGTTTTGGGCGAACCAATTGCTGCGGCGATAATTATTTTTGAAATAACGGGTCAATCTGTGAGTAATATTCCGTTCTTATTAACTTCCTCTGTAGCTTCTTTTGCAGTATTAAAGATGGTTGAAAAATATTATCCTAAAAAAATCTAAACAGATTTCTGTTTCTGATGTTGGCGCAAGTTGCTCAGAAGATGCTCGCTTCATTGAATTACTTGGTCCATTTTTTTTATTTTTAGATATATCGCTTTCTAACCTTGCAACCATTGCAGGAGTTTCTAATTCCACAGTTTTTTCTGTTTCTTTAGTAACATTTGTTGAATTGATAGATTTAGTTTCAACCTCATCGCTGCTAAAAAATAAGTGTCTAGCTCTTTCAGAAAAAGACTTTCTCTGCTCTTTGCTGTTATGAGAAAAAGGCCCAACCAGATCTTTTAAATGCTCTTTCTCACTTTTTGGCAATGCCCAAAACTGGTTTTTGCAACTGGTAATACCATTTCCCACTCCTAACTACCCAATAGATTGACTTAAAACAGTTACCATCCTAAACTCCAAACTCCATATCAACCAAAGGAGTTTTTATTATGCCAGCAACCTCAAAATTATTAGACGATTCATTAACTCTGCAAGCTATGAAGGGTCTAAAAGAGTTGGGTAAATCAGCCATTATATCCAGAAAACTTCAGGCTATAATATCCGCAAAAACTCATGGCATCTCCAAGGTCGCTACGATTTATAATATTACCAATAAAACTCTGACTTTTTGGATTAAAAGCCTGAAGAATGGCTCACTAGCTGATTTATCGCCAAAAGCCAAAGCTACTAGAGCGCTTTTGATTGATGATAAGCACCATAAAATTGTGCAAAAATGGTTAAACAATGATTCTGGTCTTACTATTGAAAAAGTCAGATTGAGGATAAAAAAAGAAATGGGCATCGTCGCTAGCAAATCAACTGTTCATAGGCTAATGAAAAAACTCGGATTTGCACACATCACCGCCAGATCAGTGCATTACAAGCAGGATAAAGCAAAACTAGAGGAGTTTAAAAAAAAACTCTAATCGAAATCAAAGAAGTAAATCCAAAAGAATTCCAATGCAATGTTGCACCATTGCCGCCCATCAAAATATTGGCTTGCTTGGCATTGAATCTAGTAATTTCTTTGGTTAAATTTTTATCTTTAAGAAGAGTTGGAAGTGCGCCAGCGCGTTTTCTAACATCAATTATTTCTAAATCATTTTCAGTAATTGCAGATTTTTCATCAACATTTCTAACTAAAAAATTTATCTCCTCAAAAGCATTTCTAATTCCGGGAATAGCATTAATTAATTGAGTGGGAATGACATATTTTTCTGAAAAAATTTGCTCGCGATATTCTTTCATCAAAGATTTTTGAAGTGGCGATAAAGGGCCATCTACAGCAATTTTATCATATAAATCCTTCTGCTCTTGGGTTAGACCTTTAAAAGCTACATTCGCCTCTATTATTGTATGTTGATGTCCATCCTCACCAGCAATTGCAGAAATGGTAACAGGGTTGTAATTTTCTGTCTGTTTGAAATTTTGAAAATGCAGCGCTTCAGCTAATTTTCTTTTTGGATTTTTAATGCCACAGTTTGAAAGAAAATCAGCTATTTTACCCATCTCTTTGCGAGATTGATGAAAAATTTCTTTATCAGATTTTGTTGAATTTTTTGCAGAAAAATTATTAAAAAACTCAACTGCCATTTTCTGCAATTGAGTTTCATAAAATTCTTTACTCACTTTCGGATTATCAAATTTAAAAATATCTTTAGCAGATTCAAAGCTGGCTAAAACTATTATTTCCGCAGCTTCAACCCCTTCAAGAATTTTTTTATTTGAACAATTTCTGGCATCTCTTATGAAAGTGGAAGTTGCTCCATCAACAGATTTTTTTCCAATTGAAATAATTCCCCTTTTAGCATCTCGCGCATCTTCAAGGTTTTGTATGGCTTCAATCAAATTTCCAGAAGCAATATTGGCAGCGGTGATTGTCTATGTAAATTGGGAGTGATTAAAAATTTTGGCTTGGCTAAATAATTGACAATTTCAGCAGTTAGAGATTTCTGATCTTGGCTGAAATTTGATCTTTCTTTACCTTGTGCCATTGAAATAAAGGTTTGTTAAAATGGCTGGGACGGAAGGATTCGAACCTACGCATGACGGGATCAAAACCCGTTGCCTTACCGCTTGGCTACGTCCCAATATTTTGTGAAGCTGTTTGCTGTTAAAAGCTTGAATTAGCTAAAGAAGGGCGGTGATTTTTAGATGCGTTTTTTACTTAAGTCAATGAATTTTCTTAATGCTGATTGTGATATGCTAATTAAGCAAAACTGTTATCCTGAGCAAAGCGAAGGATCTCTTGAAGAGAAAGTTTTTTAAAGAGATCCTTCGCTTTGCTCAGGATAACAGTTTTGTTGTGCTTTCAGCTTATACTTGACTAAAAAAAACTTACCAATACTATGCGCGACCCTTCTTTAGGGTTTTTCTGATCCCAGAATCTTATAATTACAATCTTTAGGTAGAAAATGGCACAAGCTCAAGCTAAAACAAAAGCTAAAACAGAGACTCAAGCTCCAGCTGCAGGAACTGATATTCATCCAAAACAACATTTAATTAATGTTGTAATGACCGACAAAACCAAATTCCAAGTTCTTACAACCTGGGGTAAAGAAGGCGACACTCTAATACTTGATGTTGATCCAAAAAATCATCCAGCTTGGCAAAAAGATGGTCAAAAATTCATCAATGCTAATGATGAAAGAGTTACTAAATTTAAAAGCAAATTTGGTAATTTTGATTTTGTTGGCGGTTCAAACTAGGCTTTAAATTGTCTAAAGAAATTATCTGTTTATCGGGTTGGGGTCAAAAATTTGATTCATTAGAATTTATTTTTAATGAATCAAATTTCGACCTTTTTTTTGTGTCTTCTGTTGATTACAGCATTACTAATTCTTACGAAAAATTCCTCTCTTTTGTAAAAAATAAAAATCCAAATCCAGACATTCTAATCGGCTGGAGCCTTGGTGGACAACTTGCCATTCGCTTAATCGAACAAAAAATTCTCAATCCCAAATTATTAATTCTTATCGCGCCACCATTTCAAATGGTGAAAAATGACAAAATAACAGCGGCAATGACGCAAAATACTTTTCAAGAGTTCCGCAGTAACTTTGTTGCCGCTCCCAGTAAAACTTTAAAACAATTTTCAATTTTAGCAGCAATGAATGATCGCAATGCTTTAGAAATTGCTAAAAATTTAGATGTGAATGATAAAAATTTTGATAATTTAGTTTATTGGCTTGATGAATTAGAAAGATTTTCATGTTTTAATGTAGATTTTTCTAACATGCCGCGCACGCTTTTTTTTCAAGGCGCGGGAGATATGATTGTACATTTTTCGCAAGCTGATTATTTTAAAGAAAAAATCAAAAATTTCCGTTTAGAAATTTTTAAAAATTGTGGTCACGCACCTCATTTGAATGATGTTAAAAAAATGAGAGAAATTATTTTGGGGATGTTGCAAATCTAATACCAATTATCACAATTAAATATACATTTGAGCTTCATCTTTTTGGTCTAAAATTTAGAAAAAAAACCTTCTGTATATCCTGATACAGGAGGTTTTTCTTCTAAATTTTATCCTCAAAAATCTTTCGCTCAAATGTATATTTAATTGTGATAATTGGTATAACTTCCTAAAAAACCCAGAGTCAAAATTTTTTTCAATCCAGAATCTTGAAGAATTTCGTTGGAAATTCATCAAGTTTTTGAATTAATTTTGTCAATTTGCCACGAGCTTTTGCTATTTTGTTGTTTTGGGTGCAAATATTGGTGCTCTAACTCCCTTGTTCAGGTCGTGAGCAGCTGTTGATTTAAATTTTGAGTAGTGCATTTTGTATTTTCTTTTGTGATTACAACCAATCTTTTCAGATTAAAAGCAATTGTCTGCAGAAGTGCGTGGAATTGGTTTTTGGCAATTCCTTTGTATCTTGTTCTTTTGGAACAATTAGAGGGCACCTCTAAAAATCCCCCCATCCCAACTCCACTCTAAATCCAAAACTCTTCACCCACCAAACCCTTGATTTATCTGAGTTTGCAAGAAATCAGTCGTTGTATTTTATTGATTTATTTGTTAATTTACTCCAGTTGCAAGCCTTAGAGCAAAGCAGTTTTAAGATTGGTTTCTGACACACAAAAACAACAACAAAACTACACAAACTTACACAAAGCCAATGCTAAACCAACCTGGATTCTTCGATTTAATGGATAGAGCCAACAAACTCACAAAACTGGGTGATCCTTTAGTT
>Ga0214921_10006016_pt1 | contig 16841 bp, 18 predicted proteins | sample LL1505_MetaG_FD_177992 | JGI IMG/M metagenome (GOLD analysis project Ga0214921, IMG submission 177992) | Freshwater microbial communities from Lake Lanier, Atlanta, Georgia, United States - LL-1505 | ecosystem: Environmental > Aquatic > Freshwater > Lake | place: USA: Georgia | collected...
AAAGGTTGAAGAGAAGTTTGGCCGCAGCGCTATCGAAGGTCACCGCACACGCCCAGATGGAAGCGATCTAAAGTGGAAGCAAATCGGAGTTAATGAGATCACAGACTCTCGCGAACTTCCATTCTTTATCCAATGGTTAACTGATGATCACCCATCGCAAGATGGAAAGGCAGTGGCTGCAATTGAAAAGATTACGATTGCTGACACTGATCACCTTGCTGACTCTTGGTTTAAGGCAGAGATCCTTGATGGACTAAACGGTGCAGATGTTGAGTTTGTTGATCCATCAACAAATGATGGTGAGTATGGAATTGTTGCTGTTGACCTAGTCACCCCAAATGGCGTCGTTCGCTTAGATTAATCATGAAGAGGCGCTTGTTGGTTAGGGAACCAAAGTAATTCTGGGTTGCTAAAGTCTTGAGAAATGTCCACCCAAAAACTAGCTTCTTGTAATACTTTTTGAACCGAAATGATGCCAGCAATATAAACATCACGAGTGTCTGCATGAATTTCATATACCTTCCCGTGATTTCCAGGAAAGGTAGATTCAAGCCAATTCTTCTGGGCTTTATTCTTAGGAAACCATTTCAAAGATAATTTGGAAGTTGCTGGATGGTGGTGTTCCCAGATATTCCGCATGTGTTTGATGTCAATAATTTCTTGATCAGTCAAGAATTGTTTCTTTGGTCGCTTTTTGTCCAGCAAAATTGCTAACTGATTCACTGCCAATAAGAATAGGTAAACTTCAGCTGAAAATTCTGCAACACTTTTATGTCCGCGAACTCGAGGTAATCCTTCTAAAGTTGAGGAGTTGGGATTGAAAATATTTAATACTCTCTGAGCTTGGATTTTAGCGGCATGAGCCACCTCGCCATTTACAACTGCTTTTCCAAGTATTCCTTTAGTTTTCTTGTTTTCGATTTTCAAATTCCCTTCTTTTTCATTTGAGAAGGTTCACATGTAGAACTGACAAACTCAATGGGTTAACCATTCCTATCAACAACTAGGTCCAAGTGAACTGCTGAAACACTTCAAGGAGATTGTTCCCAACCGGCAAGCCAACTCTTGCAGCCACCCACAACCCACACCCTGGTGTTGCATTCCGACACAGTTCCCAGAACCGCCCTAGTATCCACTCGCTTTGTGACCACCCGATTTCACTTCTGCAATACGTGGGGGCTTTTGATTTTCCGAGCACCCCCCAAACTCGGGAGAAGTGAAAGGAGGTGATAGCTATGGCTCCAGAACTTAACTGAACCTCAATTGCGGAGACTTTCATAAAGTCTCTTTTTGGATACTTGTCCAAGAAACGCAAAAGTCCCCGCAGTAACGGGGACAATGCGAGGCAGGTTCTGAGTACTGGACCGGCTTCTTAGTCGTTGATCTTGAACTCTCGGAAACTTGAATTAGGGATTCTTAGTTTTGATATTTCTTCATAGGAAGCTTCACGAGAGAGTGAAAGCAAACTATCCGCCATAGGAAAATTTGGAAGAAATCGCACAAGTGTCCTCATTAAAACATCAAGAGGTTGTCTGGGAATACGTATTGTGTGTCGTCGCACCCCCAAGTTTTTTTGAATCTGGAAACTCAGATTTTGCAAGCTAGTTGGCAAAGGATGTGCAGCGAAAGTAGTTACACCTTCACCCTGATTCAGAAGAAGTAGAATCTCAGAGATTAAGTCATCAATGTGAGTAGTAAATAGCAAAGAGGATCCTCGATAAGGAAGGGGAATTAAGGGTAATTTTCTTACCAGGAGTTCGATTTGTGCGAATATTCCCTCAACTTTATCGCCATAGACAACACCGGCTCGCAAAGAGCATCCATTTCTGCCATTGAAAATATTTTCCATAGCAAATTTTGATCGTCCATAAGTTGATATCGATTTTGCGTGGGCCGAAAACGAGGATAAGAAGACCTTCCGACCCTCAAATGATTCACATAAAATATGAGCGGCAGCAATGTTGTCTTCAACGGTAAGTGATCGATCATGAGCTAAGTGCACTAAAACATCTAAATCTAGGTTGACAGGACATTTCTCCCCAATTTGCCAAATGTCTGATTTGCTTCCGCCAAAAGGGACCGGCGTATGACCCGATTCAGATAGTTTTGAAACCAAACGTTGGCCGATAACTGAAGTGCTTCCAGTGACACCTATTCTCATTTAACAGCTGCTTTGGCGATTCGCATGGCATTTGCCATAACTGTAAAAGTAATAGGCCCTGGAGCTATAGTCGGTAGCACCGATGAATCGACAACATGGATAAGTTCAGATCCGATAGGTCTTCCTAGTAAATCTGATTTTTCTCCCATGGGTAGCCAAGATCCGAAGTGAACACCCTCACCAGGTAATGCAATTTGCGTCAAGAACGGTATTGGAAAGAGACCTAAATTCATAATGTGTTTTGATAATCTTTTTATCGAGAGTTTAATGACCTGGTTTCGTTCTTCCCAGCTTTTGCCATCTCGTGCCAAACTATTGAGCACAGAACCATCATCCACGAGGCGCATTTGAATTCCAGGCGAGTCCGCGCCATCAAGATATCCGATAGCAACCATCATTCTCTTAAGAAAAAACCTCAAAATGGAATTTGGTATTAAAGCCCCAAAAGGAAGCGCTTTCTTAGCTCGAGCAATAAGGTCGTCAGAATACTCATAAAGCTGGAATTGAGACGCAACTTTTGAATCAGTTCTATTCAAACGTATAAATACCTGTGACAACCCAAATGAATTATGAAGCAACTTCCCAAGTTTCGGAAGGGCAATGAGAGGCAAAAAGAATGTGGCGCTGTCCTTCAGGATACCTTCTTGAGAAACAATTTTAGAGTTAGCCAAAATCCTAAAACTCTCAAGAGAACCAGTCGCAATGAAGACCTTCTCAAATCCATCTAAGACTTTATGTTCTCCATCAATATCAACAGCTTCGACCTCGACACCTATACTGGATTCATTCAATTTTAAAACTCGCAACTTAAGATTTTCTGATTTAAAATTCGAATCTTTTGAGGACCAAATTAGATTGAGCGGACAACCATTTATGCACTTATTACAGTAGACGCACCCTTCAATCTCATGAGTGCCTGTCTCCACAGCAAGCCGCGAGAGACCAACTTGGATTTCTGGGACATCAATACGGGCAAAGTGTTCTAGGACCTTGAGGATTCGATTAGATGGCAGGATGCCTCTTCGAGAGTAAAAGTTGCCATAGCTTGGACTTAGTCCATCACGACCACCTGTAATTGGGATTACTTCGGATAATTCGCGAAACTCATTTTCTAAACTTGAAACATCAAATGGCCAATTTAAAGTGTCTTCTTTGCAATAGGGCAACATAGTTGCACCCCAAACAAGACTTAAACCCCCTCTAGCAAATGAAAATATGGGGTTCACTTCCTGCGAATTTAGTGAAGGTCCAAATGGGAAACTTCTATAAGGTAGATCGGACCCAAAATAGAGTTTCTTATTCAACGTCGCATCTATATTGTTAGTGTCATTATCAGTGACATCGGATTCAATTAGTGAAGAATCAATGATTGTCACTTGGTGACCAAGGTCAGTTAACGTCTTAGTAACAGCCCACCCACTCGGACCACTTCCAATGACAGCAAGCTTCATATTTATTCAGTTTGAAGCATTGAGGCGAAAAATGAAGCAAAAAGTGTTTGAATTCCCACCCCGGAGGTTAGAATAACTAATCCTGAAACTCGCAATGCCGAGTCCCTATCAAGGCCTATTAAGCTGTCACCTTGCCAACGTCCAAGTAAACTCAATGCAGCGATAAACGAAATAAGTAGAAGTAGAATCCCTAGAACAATCCCCCGCTCTAATGAAAATTTATTTGCAAACTTAGTAACTGACCTAGAAGCAGGCAACATGCCAAAATTTGTTGAGAAAATGCGAGCGAGTATCCCAAAGAAAACCGTTTGGGTTCCAACGAGTACAAGTCCAATTGAAAACAGAAATGAATTAAGATCTAACTGTATTCCTCCAAAATTGAATGGTCCCATACAAGTTAAGAGAATTCCAAGAAGGCCAACACTTGAAAGTACAATTCCCGGATATAGGAATAACCATCGAGGACTGGCAGCTAATAGGAAAACCAAATGCCGCCAGCCGTCTCGCCAAGTCCTTAGATGCGGGGCCCGAGACCTACCATCTGGTTTCAGTGTGGTTGGTACTTCGGCAATTTTCAGACCATTTAGAGATGCTTTGACGACCATTTCACTTGCAAATTCCATTCCAGTCGCTTTTAAATTCAAGCTGCGGATTGAATCTGTTCTAAAGGCCCTCAGACCACAATGAAAATCTCCGATCGGAACCTTGAAAAATAAGCGACCCAACCAACTAAGAACCGGATTCCCAAGATACTTATGAAGCCAGGGCATCGCGCCTGGAGCCACACCACCTTGGAATCTATTGCCCATTACCAGGTCGTAACCTTCATTCAGTTTGGAAATAAACAACTGCAATTCATCAAGTGCGTAAGAATCATCAGCATCACCCATTACAATGTAATCAGTATTTGATGAATTAATTCCTTGAATTATCGCTGCTCCATATCCACGAATTGGAACTTCAACAAGACGCGCACCACTTGAGAGTGCAATTGCCTGGCTCCCATCTGTAGAGCCGTTATCAGCTACAAGGACTTCGCCCCTTAAGGATAGAAGCTTTAGCGAAATTTGTGCTTTAGAGATACAAGTTCTTAAGGTTTCTCTTTCATTCAAGCAGGGCAAAATTACAGTACAAGAAACCACACAAGTTTCGCTCATGCAAGTCAGTATACAACCTAGAATTATTGAGTGCCAAAGCGACACCTTAGAAGCGATTTCATAAAAACCCAAGTTGAATCTCCAGCATGGTTTTTCGGATCAATTTTGATAGTGAGTTTACTTAGTTTGTTGATCAGAATTCTTATGCCCCCAAACATAATATTAATTTCTCCTCATGACGATCAGCTGGCGGTAAACGCTTCAAGCTCTATTTTAATGGGGGATTGGCTAGGTGATTGGAATGTAACAACATTACTGAAGTCACCATTTTATTCTATATTTCTTGCAGTTTCTAAGTTAATTGGGATAAGTCCGTTAATTTTGACGCATATCTTAATTTTAGTAATTCAATACCTATTAGCAGGCGCACTTGTAAAATTGTTGAAAATCAAGAAAAAATATTTTCATTCTTTTGAATTCTTAATTTATTTGTTTTTGTCTCTAAACCCCGCACTCTTCACATCAGATTTTTCTCGAGTTTACAGAATTTCTTTAACCACACTTCTTGTCATGTCGATATTTCTAATTGGATTGAAGATTAATCTCACTATTTACGAAGAAAACCGTGGATTGTTTAGTAAAAAATTATTTGTCTTATACTCCATGTTCGGATTTACATCTGGACTTGCCATAATTACGCGAGATGACTCAATCCCGTTTGTTGCGGTTTTTACAACCCTTATTCTAATTGCCATTTCTTATAAATGTTTTAGATCTAATTTATCTTTACATGTAAAGTTATTTACAAAAATGCTCATAATTCCATTAACAATCTTAGTTTCGATGGTAGTACCAATTGCATCAATTTCTATCGCCAATGAATTTAAATATGGGTTTTTTGGGGTAAACGATTACAGCCAGGGTTACTTTTCAAAGTCAATCAAGGCATGGGCTGATGTTGACAACGGGCGCGATGCTAGAAACGGAATTCTAATTTCAGAAGGACAGCGACAAGCAGTTTATGAAATTAGCCCCACTGCCAAACGCTTAGAAAGTGGCCTCAGTTTTGAACCCGGTCAAGGATGGAAGGGTCCAATGTGCCAAACTACCGGCATTTGCGACGAGTTTGGAGCGGCATGGATTCCATTTGCAATCAGAGATGCAGCTGCATCAGCTGCTGGGTTAAATTCTGAGCGCAATTTTCAATTCTTTTTCAAACAAATTTTTCAGGATATATCACGAGCTTGTGAGTCTGGAAGGTTGTCCTGCAGCAAGACATCTAGTGCGACAGGACTGCTGAACCTGAGGGACGGAACAAGAAGTGGATTGTTTAGCTATTCATTGAAATTTGGGTCTTCTTTTTTGGTGCCCTGGCAAACAAATAAATTTGAAGTCTTCCAGAATCAGAATATAAGTCCCGAAGTTTTAAATTCTTGGAAAAGTGGCACAGGACTTGAACCATCAGCCACATCAACGTCTTCAAATCTTAAACAATTACGATTTTTTCTTGAGTTGTTATCATTAATTTATGGAGTTATCGTTCCTGTATTATTTTTGTTAAGTGTCATTTCTCTAGTACTAAATAGTTGGCTAAGAAGCCACGCGTTAGTAACTTTAGTTCAATTTGCACTCTTACTTTCTTTGCTTTCTTTTTTAATTTTATATGGCCTGATTAGTGCAAGTTGGGGATTCTTGGCTGAGGTCTCCTTATATGGCGCTATCGCACAACCCTTATTCCTAATTTTCATTCTTATAGGGAGCATAGGATTGTATAAGCGGTTTCGAACCTAAATTTCGACAAATCCAATTCTAACGGTATATAGAAAAATTTGAAATCCAATTAGTCATTCTAACTCGCCTTACAGCACCTATTTTTACTAGATAAAAGAAACAACCGTTTGCGCAATATATTTTTACATAACTATTGAGGACGCTCGAGAACTCTGTATTGTGCGAGAATCGTTCCGATGTTTCCGTCATCTCTTTTAATTCCAACTTCTAAAGAATCCTGCTCAAGCACTTCAATACTTTTAAACCCACAAATTTCTAAATTGTCGATCAAAGAGTAAATACTAATAAATCGCATTTCGAGAGTTTTACCTGGGCCTCCATGAAATATAGGATTCTCAATGATTATGATTTGACCATCAATTTTGGTCGCAATTACTTGACCGGCATCATCAACTTCATACGACTTCATCCACGGGTAGTGTTCTACTGAAGCACCAGACTTTGTCCAAGGCATAGTTAAGACCAGCCAACCGTCTGGTGCAAGTAGTGCAGCCACACCCTCCAGAGATTTGGAGAGAGGCGGCATGACATGTTCGAAAACATCGGAACTAATTACAATATCGAATCGGCCTCTCCAGAAATCTGTCGGATCTGAAATATCAAGAATTGGATCGTCATCGATGAATGTATTTGTGTAAATCAGGTCCTTTCGTGAAGATAGATAATTGGAGAGAACTTCGGCATCTGATAATCCGACTACGGAAAGAACCCTCTGGGAATTCTTCTTCACGATCATATTAACAGCTTGGACTATTTCACGCATTCTCACACTTGAACCGCAGCCAATGCAAATACCAGCTTCGCGATGCAAATCGGATAGCAGAATATTGTTTTCGATTCCACACATTAAACAATTAAAAATTTGATAATGCACTATGAAACACCAATAAAAGGTGAAGAGAAAACATCTTGAATTAGTTTGGCTTTCTCTAAAATATCAGGTTTAAATTCGCTACTCTTGTTGCTTGGTTCAATTTCTAAAGACAAGTTAGGTGCAAGCATTTTTGCAATCTCAAAAGAAGTGGGCGTAAAAAAAGTTGAAAGTTTATAATCTCCTGGGTTTTGATTATCGGAAACTACATTATCTCCTATATGAATGAATCGAATTTTATCAAGTTGAAATCTAGAAATCAGATATGGCCAGATATCGGCCCTATCTTTACGTCTTCCAATATCGGAAGAGGTGATGATAAAAAGTGGCTCAGGGAGGTTTAAAGCTTGAAGTGACAGGCGAATTTCTATCTCATTGTAGAATGAGTCTGAGACAATTATGCTTCTTTTATGGTGAGCCCGGTATAGTAATTCAATGTCAGTTCGAGGTTTAAAAGTTTTTAAATCTTCTTCAAACTCTAATTTCGCTAATACTTCCGGTTTTATATTCAAACTAAGAAAACTAACGATTTCGCGAGTTATAGATAATAAATTGAGATCCTTTCCTTGGGGCAAGGTATCTCGCATTCGTGCTTCAACTGAATTTCGAACGATAACGTATTGTTCTGGGTCAGATATAAGATTTTGAGAAGCTAAAGTTTCGCCTACCCTGTGCTTAGCCAACTCAGTGAATCCATACGTTCGTTGAATCAACGTATCAAAAAAATCCCATGAGACAATTTGACATTGAGGTAAATAATTTTGCAACTTGTGAAAAGCCCCAAGATCTTGATCTCGCCATGCAAAACTCTTATCTGATGTCAGTTTTTGCTCATGTATGAAGATAGACTTGAAACCGCTTAAATCACTCACATGAGTATAGAAACGCTCTAATGCATGTTGAATTGTGCCGTCTGTTTGACCTAATTCTTCTGGAAACACATTGTAAGTCCACTCTCTTGCAAGTATTGGTTTAATTGCAGATGTTCTACACCAAAACATTCCACCGACCGGGTATATGTGAAATCCTTGATTTGGCGACTTTAGGTTCATTTCGCTTGCCAAAGCTACGGCTCCGGAATGGTTTTTTCCCCATGAATGAACCCATGAAGGCATACCCGGGACAGTAGTAGGGAAAACCATTCCAATTGTCGAATCTGAAACAAATTCTTCAATAATTTTTCTTGTAACAGCCTTGGACCCAATCAAGTTATGATAGAGATAATCCGCCCAAGCTGTTTGCTCCACACCAGAGTGCACAGATTTTTTAGAATGCAAGTGTAAAAAAACGTCGTATTCAACCAGAAGTTTTTTTGAATATTCAACCAAAAGTGGTCCGAAATTTCTGCCAACATTTTTACTTATTGCTATTTCAGTTTTCTTTAGATTCTGAATCGACAGAGACTCCAATCTTTTCAGAAGAGAATTTCTAATGGATTCAGAACTCGTTGTAACTAGTAAATCAAATTCACATGGCAAGTTTTCTAAGAGGGGAATCAATTTAAAAAGAAAATCTTCATAAAAAATGTGTACAGAAACAGCGATGCGCAAATTGGGATCCCTAAGCATGTCACTATTCTCAAGAATTGAGTCAGGCCTCCACGAAATATTCGTAAGGTTTGAATCAAAACGAGATACTCTGCGACTTTTTAACATCTGAAAAATCTCCAACAAAGTAAATCCATTTCGAATAAGTCGTAAAAAAGATCTTACTTTTCGGAGTAATAGTGAAAATCGTTTAAATCTGACCATATAAGGTGCTTCCCATTCTTGACCACTTGTCCTCAACTCGGAAGAGATTCCGTTGGGAGCTAGTTAATTGACTCATTGCTCTAAGTGCTTGACCCCATGCTACCCAGAACATTTCTTCGATTTGGACGTCCGAAAAATCAATAAATTTTTCCATTTCTAGAAGGATCTTTTCAATGGAATAAGGTACTTCAAATTCAATTTGGTTTTCCAGTTTGGGTATTACTCCCGACTTAGTTTTCTCATATTTTAATGTGGTACCGTGCGGAGCTGTGAGTAACGACTCGATTAGAATCGAATCTTTAATAAGAACATTGGATCTCGATTTACTGATGGCGCTACCTTGAAACTTATGCGACCAAGCATCTGGTGACAAAGCAAAATAAAAACCGTGAACGTCATATGGGAATGAGAGATTAATAAGCTGCTGCATTGTTCCTTTAAATCCTACATCGACGAGAATAGTGTCTTCATTCACAAAGTTTATGAGATATTGCTTGAGCAAATCCCTATCTGGTAAAGGGTGTTCACGCAATTGACAATTTAGTGTCTCGACAACTAAGAGTATTTCATCTCTTTCGCCCCAAGAAATTCTTTTTTTCAACTGTTGAGGGCTAAAAAATTCCGCCACTTCATATTGCTCGAGGCTAAAACGCCCATTTAAGAAATTAAGGACAGTTCCTTCGTAAAGTTCATGCAGTACGTATTTTATATCATAATCTTCACTTCCTACAAGATATCTGTTTAAGGCCCTTCTACTTACATGAAGGTAATCTGACTTGAAACCTTGGCTACTTGGCCGCAATGATACCCAGTGATCAAAGGCAACTTTTAAAAGAAAGCCTTCTCTACTCAAAAACCCCAAACTACTTTTATTACAGGCTTTTGAATATTCAATCAACCTTCTCGAGTTTAACTCTAGAACGATCGGGAGAAATTGATAAAAAACATAGCCCAGATACTTTTCACTGAGAAAATCTTCCCTCGGAGCGGATTTCATGTACTGCATTTATATTTCTACCTCACGGCGTTCTTGAAAAAAAGGTTGAAATAGAATCCTGGCTCGCACCAAAACATCATCAACTCTTTTTTCTCTAAATCTAATGTTAAAGTTAAGAACGTAAATAAATCTTTGAATAAAGGAACCTGAACATCCATCTACAAAACTTAAAATCAACTTATAAGTATCCTTATGCATTTTGTCTCCATAATTCGAAGCCAATTCCTGCAATTGCAAATGCGGATCCCATTTTTTTTTGGCGGTAGTTAAAATCTGTAAAAATCTATTCTGATTAACTTTCTTAGTGAAATTATTTTCGTGAACTCTGTAATCAACTTCAGGTGTGTCCGAGTACGTGACTTCTCCAATCGAATATGCGATCAAGAGAATCCACCAATCATGCATAATTGCGTTGCGAGGTCGATAAGACTTTAATTCATAAAGTAAGGCTTTGTTAAAAACGATTGTGCAACCTCGGGCAAAATTTTGAGCAAAGAAAAGCTGAATACTTGGAATTTCATTGAAACTAGGCCAAAGTTTTTTCGTTGGTGTAAATGCATTAAATTCATTTACTCGGGAGAAACTTAACGCAGGAACATTATTGAAATTGGCTAATCTGAAACAAGAATTACTTAGATGGTTCATGTCCCACAGATCGTCTTGATCGGCAAACGCAATATATTCACCATCTGCGAATTGGGTTAGGTGCAAAAAATTTGCCATAGGACCTTGACCAGGACCTGTCAAAATTGTGCACTTAGAGAATCTGGCTTTATTTCTTCGTAAGATGTTAAGAGTGTCGTCAGTAGAGGAGTCATCACTCACTAGTAACTCGACCTCCACGCCATGCTGAAGGGATAGACTATTTAAAAATTCTTGTAGATAATTCTCGCCATTATAAGTCGCTAACAATACTTGAACAGGAAATTTATTGGATTCTACCAAGATATTCCCCATAGTCATTATTGTAAAGTTTGGCAGAATCACGAAGTTGGTCTAAATCAATCCAACATTTGCTAAATGCAATTTCTTCAAGGCACCCAATTTTCACCCCAGTCCTTTTTTCCATAATTCGAATGTATTCAGAAGCATCACTTAACGAGTCAGGGTTTCCAGTATCTAGCCAGGCAGAGCCACGACTTAACTTCGTGAAAGTTAATTGCCCCTTAGCTATGTAGGAGTTTATTATGGATGTAATCTCAAGTTCTCCACGGGCACTTGGAGTTGTGGCATTTGCAAATGAAGTAACTTTACCATCGAAATAATAAAGACCAGTTACAGCCAGGTTTGATATAAAATGTTTTGGTTTTTCATGAACTGAGAGCGGTCTTTGATTTTCATCAACTTCGAGAACGCCATAAGAGTTTGGGTTTTGTACTTCATAAGTAAAAATGTGCGCGCCATTAGTTGGGAGTTCGGACATGATGTTTTTTTCAAGGTCGTATCCATGAAAGATATTGTCACCCAAGATCATAAGGCATGCTTGCCCTTGCAGAAACTCTTCACCAATTATGAAAGCATCTGCAAGCCCCCTTGGATGATCTTGGATTTGATAAGAAAATTTAACTCCAAGCTGTGAACCATCACCCAACAAATTTCTAAATAGATGTAAATCAATTGGTGTTGTAATTATCAAAAAGTCTCGCACTCCAGCCAACATCAAAGTTGAGATTGGGTAGTAAATCATCGGCTTGTCGTATACCGGGAGGAGCTGCTTACTTATAGATAGGGTAATTGGCCATAAACGTGATCCTGTGCCACCCGCAAGGACAATTCCCTTCATGACTTCATTCTAGGGGCTAAGGTTAGGTACAGGACGTGAAGGGAGCGGTCAGTTGCAGTTACTAATTACCGGTGGTGCTGGCTTTATTGGCTCAAACTTTGTGCGAATGATCGCCAAGGGTGATCTGCTTGGGATATCAAGCGTTAAAGTTTTGGACAAACTGACATATGCAGGGGTTAAGGCAAATCTTGATTCAGCATCAGATTTATATGGGTATGAGTTTATAGAGGGAGATATTTGCGACCCCGATGTAGTTTCCGATTTACTGAGGGAAGTCGATGCGGTCGTAAACTTTGCGGCTGAGTCCCACGTGGATCGCTCAATCTCGGGAGCTGCAGATTTTGTTCAGACCAATATCGTAGGCGTTCAAGTTTTGTTAGACGCGATTAAGGCCTCAGAAAGAGAAATTAGATTCTTACAAGTTTCAACTGATGAAGTTTATGGTTCTATCGAATCCGGTTCTTGGACAGAGGATTGGCCACTCCAACCAAACTCGCCATATTCGGCAAGCAAGGCAAGTAGTGAATTGTTGGTGCGCGCATACAATAAAACCCACAGTACGGATGTTGTTATTACACGTTGCAGTAATAATTATGGGACTCACCATTTTCCGGAGAAGTTAATTCCACTTTTCATTACCAATTTAATAGAAGGTAAAAAAGTTTCTGTGTATGGGACAGGTAACAATGTTCGAGATTGGCTTCATGTAGATGATCACTGCCGGGGTATTTATTCCGTATTGATGAATGGGCGTTCCGGTGAGATTTACAACATTGGTGGCGGACATGAGCTAACAAATAATGAAATTACAAGTTTGATTCTTGAAGCTATGGGTGCAGATGAATCTTCCATTGAGTATGTAGAAGACAGAAAAGGTCATGACCTTCGATACAGCGTTGATTGGTCAAAGATTAATCGAGAGTTAGGTTATGAACCCAAGGTTAAATTTGAGGATGGCCTTAGAGAAACTATTCAGTGGTACCGAGATAATGAAGCGTGGTGGAAGCCACTTAAGAATCGTTGATTCATAAATGTCTTGGTTGATTACGGGTGGTTCTGGGCAATTAGGAATTGCGGTTTCTCGAGAGCTAGGTGAACGTGGAATTTTGTTTCACGCCTGGGGATCACAAGATCTAGATATTTCAAAAGGTCCGATAGTTCGTGACGTTATTTCAAAGTTGTCACCCAGTGTAATTATTAATTGTGCCGCATGGACAGATGTTGATGGTGCTGAAAGTGCTGAGCCCCAGGCCTCTAGAGTCAATCGCGACGGGGCAGAAAATATCGCTAGGGCAGCAAAGCATTGTGGAGCAAAGTTAATTCACCTTTCAACAGATTATGTGTTTTCCGGTGAGGGTAAAGCACCATGGCAGGTAGATGACAGGATTGATCCTCAATCTGTATACGGGCGCACCAAAGCGGAAGGCGAAAGTCGAGTGCTTGCGAATTACCTAGAGAACTCATCAATTGTTAGAACAGCTTGGCTTTATAGCCCTTGGGGTAAGAATTTTGCTAAGACCATGACTCGGCTTGCACTAAATGGTGAAGGTGAAGTTCGAGTTGTAGATGACCAAATGGGACAACCAACATCTGCTGTAGATCTTGCAAAGCAACTTGTTGACTTGGGTTTATCTAATTCACCCGCTGGTATTTATCACGGAACCAATTCCGGTGAAGCGACATGGTTTGAATTTGCTCAGGAGATATTTAAATTAGCGGGTTCAGATACAAATCGCGTTGCTCCAGTGTCTTCGAGTGAGTATCCGAGACCTGCGAAACGACCTGCGTACTCCGTATTAAGTCACGATGCTTGGGCGAAAACTAGTATTAAGCCCATGAGAGATTGGCGAATCGCGCTTGAAGAAGCCATGCCTGCAATCATTTCTGCAGTTAAGGCGGAAGGATAAGAGCATGGAGTTAAAACCGCTGGGGATCGAAGGAGCTTGGTTAGCAGAGTCACCTGTTTGGAGCGATGAGCGAGGATTCTTTCGCGAGTGGTTTAAGAGCGGCGACATAAAAGCCGCCACTGGAATTGATTTTTCAATTCAGCAGGCGAATATTTCCCAAAGCCAGCGAGGTGTAATTCGAGGAATTCATTACAGCCTTGCACCACAGGGGCAGGCCAAGTGGATTACTTGTGTTAGCGGTTCTATTCGGGATTTAATCGTTGATATCCGTCCGAGTTCGCCAACTTTTGGTAAGTCTGTTTATTTTGATTTGGATGGACAAGACGGGAAAGCAATTTTAATAGGAGCTGGGTTAGGACATGGGTTTGCATCGTTGGCTCACTCATCCACGATTGCCTACTTGCTCAGTTCGCCATATTCGCCAACGGAGGAGTTTGAGATCAATCCTTTAGATCCAGGGCTAGGAATCGATTGGGGCTTAGATTTATCTGAAGTGTCACTTTCTGAGAAAGATAAGGTGGCGCCATCGCTCGCTGAGTGTCACAATGTGGCCAAACTTCCCAATTAAGAAAATTCTCGTTGATCTTTCGGTGCCCTACAGCTTCTCTTCAGGATAAATGTCTTTAAATGCCGAGGGGTAGTCGCAACCTTCTCGAATTTTGATTGTAAATTGAGCCAATCTACCTATATTTCTGCGTATCTCGTCTAAGTTTCCCTTCGTCGCCAAATCTTTAACGCGAGCAATTATTTGATCAATGTCTTTCTCGCTTTGCATTTCAGCAATTAGTCTTTTGGCTTCGTCTTCAGTTCTGCCGTCAGCAATCATCATGACGAGGGTTCTGTCTTCTCCATGCAAACCGTACAGGTCACCCCAAATGGAAATCACATTTGGCCATTCTGTTTTGGGTATTTTTTTCAAAAGTTCAATAATCGGTGCAAGGTCGATACTCATATGCTCAAGTTATTAATTTGCTTGGCTTTAAACAATACTTTGACTGTTCATAAAAATACAAAACCAAGCTCGATTCACAAAATTTTCGTTGCATTGGCCGGTAGATGACCACACTCAGAGTCGATACCCGGGGAATAGCCATAGTTTTGTCGGTAGGCGGCGGGAGGTTGCAGCCATGGCTAAGAAACAAACATGATTCACTCGATTGGTAACACTAGCAAAGCGTCTAAGCCCAGTCCGTCCAGGTGAGTTTCTGATTGAAGAATTCATAATTTGCATGGGCTTAAGTGCGAAAGGTGATGCAACTCAGTCACTCTAGAGAATCGACAAACCTTTGTGCCTAATTACGAACCAATCGCATTGAATTAGTACCGACAATATTTCCATCGATATTTATCACCCAGCGATACATTGATGCTTTGTTAAAAATTAAGCCATCAAAGTTGATCGCAATCGGCATTAGTTGAGGATCACCTGCAGGGAGAGCGGATGGTCGCCCTAGTCTAAATTGTGCGGAGAATTTGAAATCAGGCGTTTGGGATCCATCTTCGTTTGGCATAAAACGAAGCGGTATTGGATTGCCATCTTCATCTTGCAGAGTTATTTCGAGAGTGTGGTCTTCATTCGTGGATGTGTAGGGAACATTGACGAGTACACCGAGGCCAACGCGTGGATGTTGAATTGGAAATCCTGGCGTGAAGATTGTGTTCCATCCGATGCCAAGCGCGTAGATTTTTCCGCTCACGAGATCAACGGAATCGGCTAGAAAAGAAGTGACCTCGAAGCTGTTCATAACTAGATCCTTTCGGGAAATTGTAATACAATTTTACCATTGAACCTTGATTTTGTAATACAAAGGATGTTATGGTCCACCCAAGACAGATATATGGCTTCGATTGGAGCGACAGTGTTGAAGAGCACTTGGCGCCACACCGGATCACTTTTTGGGAGGTTGAAGAGGTCTTCTGGAACTGCCCGGCGTGGGCACGAGATCGGGAAGACGAACCCGGCGACTACTACATGTTTGGCACAACGGATTCAGGCCGGAAGTTGACGATCGTGGTGACGATCGACGAAGTAAAGGATTTATTGAGAGTTATCACGGGTTGGGACTCAGATACTGAAGAAAGGGCAAAGTACTTCAATGAATGAAGAAGATAAGCGAGCTAAATATCAGGCTAAGCGAAGCAAGGGCGCAGACCGCATCGAGCCGCCCATTGTGATGCCCAAAGAACGTGGGAATTTGGACGCAGTAGTCTCTTTACGTTTTTCAACTTACGAACTTTCCTTACTCCGCAAAGAGTGCGCGAATCGTGAGATTGGACTATCGGCACTCATCCGGGAACTAGTTGTCGATGGATTAGAACGCCAATCGCGAGAGCTAATTACTGCAGTGCATACATTTGAAGCATTACGACGGAATTTTATTCCAGTCCAGCATTTTTTACCTTCTGCGCAAGTTACTCAAACAGTTACGCCTCAATCAAATCTTCAGGAGTTATCTTCACATTAAGGTACTTTCGCCCTTGACACAGTATGTGTAAATGCACATAATTGGATGAGGGGGCAATCATGGCAAAAACAAATTTTGACCGTTATGTAGAGAAGCGAGGCAAGGCTGGCACTGCTGAGTCTCGCGCTGCTCGCGAAGTATTCACACAGGCATATGTATTTGCGAGTGCATTGATGCAAGCTCGTAAGGCATCTGGAATGACCCAGAGTGCCCTCGCGGAGAAGTCAGGTGTGCAACAAGCAGATATATCGCGCATGGAAAATGGTTCGATGATTCCAACGCTAAATACATTTATGAATCTAATGGATGCGCTTGGAGTGACCGTGACGTTAAAGATTGGTGAAAAGCCAAAGCGAAAGAACTCTGGGCGATTAATGGTTGAGGTAGCTGCTTAAGAGTTTCAATCTGATCTAATGCGAATGTGGCTTGGGCCGGGATCGAACCGGCGACCTAACGATTTTCAGTCGTTCGCTCGTACCAACTGAGCTACCAAGCCAACAAAGATCTTGCTAGTAGTTGCCCACCAGTACGTGTGGCATACAAATAAATTTGCATACGACACCAAAA
>Ga0214921_10006017_pt1 | contig 16840 bp, 19 predicted proteins | sample LL1505_MetaG_FD_177992 | JGI IMG/M metagenome (GOLD analysis project Ga0214921, IMG submission 177992) | Freshwater microbial communities from Lake Lanier, Atlanta, Georgia, United States - LL-1505 | ecosystem: Environmental > Aquatic > Freshwater > Lake | place: USA: Georgia | collected...
TCAGTCGCCCATTGGACTTTTTCTCCAAGGTCTCACCCCACTTCACCAACCACTGCGACTGAAAGTGCTGAGGGCCGACAAAATTGGCCACTTTGACTTCGAACTTTTGCTGCGGCAAAACGAGTGAAGGGAAAGCCACCATGCCGGTAGCCACTGCACTGCGGGTCACCCATTGGCGTCGTGAAAGTGTCATGTTGTCTCCTGAAGGCAAATCAAAAAAATTGGTCCGTTGTTTCAGTTTATCGGGCCATCCTGCCATGAGAACCCGGGTAAACCAGAACCCACGATCCCGCTGGTTGATCAGTCTTATGGTTAATATGAACGCCAAGCTGAGAGGTCCCAGCCATTGCCTTTCAATGGCCTATCTGACCCACCTTCCGCCAATGTCAAACAAGGACTTTGCATGAAATTCGGCATCAACTTCTTTCCATCATTTCGCCCCAGCGACAGCAGCACGGCTGATTACTATCAGCAATGCATCACCTTGGCAGAATGCGCCGACCGCTTGGGGTTCCACAGCGTCAAAACGGTCGAGCATTCGTTCTACGACTATGGTGGACATTCGCCCAACCCGAGTGTCTTTTTGTCTGCGTTGGCTGTGCGCACCCAGCGCATTCGTGTGATGACGGGCGCGGTGATTCCAGCGTTTCACCACCCTGCCCACTTGGCTGGTGACCTGAGCATGCTCGACAACATGAGCCGAGGCCGCCTGGATGCCGGTTTTGGGCGCGCTTTTTTACCCAAAGAGTTCGAAGTGTTTGGCGTCCCCATGGCAGAAAGCCGAGCCCGGTTTGAAGAAGCCATTGGCATGATCAAACAACTGTGGACAGAGGATCGCGTTCAGGCCCGTGGTCAGTTTTGGCACCTCGACGATGTGCACTTGATGCCCAGGCCATTTCAACAACCGCACCCACCCATCTGGATTGCGGCGATCTCATCAGAAGAATCTTTCACTTACGCGGCACGCAATGGCTTTAACGTCATGATTGTTCCCTATGCGGGCAAGCCCGGCACCTTGCAGGAATACGTCAAGATGTACCGAAAAATGTGGGCTGACTCAGGCCATGCCCCGGGCACCGAACAAGTGCAGATGTCTCAGTTTTGCTGCATTTCACCCTCACGCGATCAGGCCCACGAAGGTTTTGAGCGCATCATGAAGCGCTACCTAGAGACTTTTGCCGAGGCGGTGCAGTCGTGGGAGGGAAAAACCTCTGACCAATACCCTGGCTACGACAAAATGGTGGCCAACATTTTGGCCATGACGCCCCAAAAGATCATCGAAAACAAAGCTGCTTATGTGGGCACTCCCCAAGACATGATCGAACAAGTGCAAGCCAACTTGGATCAGTTTGGCGTGGTTGAACCATCCATGCAAATCAACTTTGGCGGCAATCGCACCAAAGATGCGCTGCAAACTTTGGAGTTGATCGCCAAGGAGGTCATGCCGCACTTTGCCCACATCGATCCCCCCGTGGCGGCACCCATCAGCCAAGCGGCCTGACAGCCCCAGGCCTGCGCAGCAACAACGCGCTGCTTAGGGAAATCAAATGGTTTTCAACCCCGGCATGATGCGCAAGGCATTGCCGCGATCGATGGCCTCGCGCTCAGCCGTTGTGAATGAACGCTCGCCCAGACCCAGGCGCACATCTTCGGCCGATCGGTAGGGAAAGTCGCTGCCAAACATGATTTGCGAGCTCGGCACCAACACGCGCAATGCAGCCATGGCCCCTTCATGGTGTCCTTGTGCGGTGTCGTAGTAAAAGCGTTTGATCTCATGCAAAACGCCCTGGGGCAACACCTCTTTGGCCTTGGCGCCCAAATCAAACTCCTGACGCGTGAACCGACTCCATAAAAACGGCATCGTGCCACCGCTGTGCGACCATATCCAACGGATATCAGGAAACCGATGGGCTGCACCGCTGAACAACAAGCTGGCAATGGTGCGGGTGGTGTCGGTGGCAAATTCAATCGATGCGGGTGGCAAGCCCGGCACAGGGTTGCGACAGCACGCTGCCGAGAGCGGGTGCGTGTAGATGACCGCCTTGCGCCGATTGAGCTCTTCCCAAATGGGCCAAAACCGTTTGTCCCCCATGTAATGGGTGGCGTAACTGGTCATCAAGCCAATGCCATCGGCCTTCAGGGTGTCCATGGCGTATTCGATCTCGCGCAAGCTGCCCTCGGTGTCCATCAAGGGCAAGGTGGCAAACGAGCCAAACCGACCGGGGTGGTCGCGGCCCATTTGGGCGGCAAACTCGTTGGACTCTCGCGCCAAGCGCCGATCGGTTTCTGCCTGGCTGAAAAAGGCCCCCGGCTGCATCAACGCCACCACCGAGGTGGCAATGCCGTTTTGGTCCATGTTGTCCAGCGACATCTGAGCCGACCATTTGGGCGCACCGCCCCCACCCAATCGCGCCAAGTCAGCCGCATATTTGGGCGGAACGATGTGGTGATGGATATCGATGCGGTGAGGCTTGCTGGCCTGGGCAGACGTCGGGCTTTGGCAGGCACTGAGCGCCGCGCCCAGCCCCACGGCGGTCAAACCCGTTAAAAAACCACGGCGCGATGATTGGACGGGGTGGTCAGGGCAGGCGCAATTGGAAAAAAAGGGGCTCATGGGTCAATCTCCGGTGGTTTGCCCGCAGGCTAACAGCAGGTGAGGTGTTGCGGACAAGGGATTACCCATGGTCTTTGTCGCTCATGTGGAGCGGGCTGCATGGGTGGCCATCGGGTGGTGCACATTGCCGCCACTGAACGGGGGAAAGCGGTGAAAGTCTGCCCGCATGTCATGGATCACCGGTGAGAGCAAAGCTGCACTCAAAGCCTTTGCATCGGCAAAGACCACTTTGTTGCGCTGCATGAAGTCCACCCTCGGCCCTGGCAAACCACCGACCCAATCCAAGCGGGTGTAAATCTCAATGCCCTGAATACCGGGAAAGGTTTGCATGATGTCCGGGTGGTGGTTGAGGTAATGCGTGTTCCAGGCATTCATGTCTTGGGCTTGCCCGGGGTAATGGACCAAGTAGGTGGCCGAATCTACCCCCGCCTTTTGGGCTGTGGGGAAATGGCGGTTGAGCATGATCTGCTGCTGCACCACCTGCCCCCCTGTGCCCATCTGAGCCAGCAACCCAGGCAGCGCCAGGTTCAAGGCGCCATCTGGGGCCAACCACGCCTCCATGGCTTCGGGCTGATCGGCATACAACTGCCAGGCCAAATCGGGCCGATTTGGATCGTCCGCAAAGGCATGGGGCGTATCGGCTGGCAAGGGCGTGTGGACCAAGGCCTGGGTCAAACCCTTCAAACGGACCAAGGCTTGACCCAAGGCCACAGGCACCTGGCCGGATGAATCCGCGTGGACACTATCAAACTCAAAATACACAAAGTAACAATACCGCATGGTGTGAATGGCTGTTGTGTTCCAGCGCTTTTGTAATGAATCTGGTTCATTGTGCTGCATCCTTTTCGGCCCAACCTTTGGACCCCAAATCAGTCAACGCACGCATATGGTGCACGCCAGGGCGTTTTGACCCAGTACTAAAAATGGAGCGGTCACGTTGCCCTGACGCCAAGGCCCTCAAAATCAAACCATTTTTATACCCACAAAGGGTTAATTGTGGGAAACTTTTACAGCAAAACACAAAACTTGAGCGAATGCATGTGTAATAAGTGTAAATGAGGGTAAAAAAAGTAAAACGGGCTAAAGTTTTTCGAACCCGTGTTTTGAGCGCTCAATTTCTGGGAAGCTTCGCGCAAATCTTGGCTTTGCGAAAGGAATTTCCATGATCTCCAGCACCAACATGGCGGCTTTGTATTCGGCCAATGCCGCCAATAAGTGGTCGGCCGCGGCCACCACGGCCAGCGAGCGCATCAGCACCACTTACCGCATCAACCGATCTTCCGATGACCCGTCGGGAATGATGATGGCCACCACCTTGAGTGCAGAGCTGAGTTCCTACAGCCGCACCTTGGACAACATCCACAGCGGGATCGCGGCCATCCAAAAGGTGGATGCGTCGCTGACCACCATTGCCAGCTACCTGACCGAGATGCGCACCTTGGCCGTGGCCGCCGCCAGTGCCACCGATGCAACCATCTTGAGCGGCTACCAAACCAGTTTTGACAACTACCGCAGCGACATCACCGATGTGGCAACCTACACCACACTCAATGGCTCATCTTTAATGGATGGCTCCACCACGTCGGTATCGGTACAGGTGGGCATCGCAGCAGGAGACAGCCGCAGCCTGAGTTTTTCATCGGCCACAGCCGCTGCCTTGGGCCTGTCAGCGCTGGACATTTCCACCAGTGCCAGCGCGGCCATTGACACCATCGACACGGCGCTGGTCACCATTGGCAACTACCAATCCCTGGTCGGTTCGCACGAAAAACTCATGGATTACCGGGAAACGCTGTCTGACAACATGATCTTGTCTTTGACCAGCGCCTATGGCAATGTGATGGACGCAGATGTGGCGGCAGAGACCACCAATTTGGCCACCTATCAAATCCGCCAAGAAGCGGCGGCTGCCGTCTTGGTGCAGTCCAACACCATCACCAAAGAAATGGTGGCCTATCTGCTGCAGAGTGTCACCAGTTGATGAGCGGCCTCAGATGACCCGGATGATGCGCCAACCCCGGTCCATTTTGCGAAAAACGAACTTTCGATCTAATTTTCTGGAGCGCACCAAGTAATAACTGAGCACCCGGATGCTTTGGGCTTTGCGCGCATCGTCGCAATAAATGCTCTCGCCCACCTCCAAGGCTTGGAGGGTACTGACATGGTCCTGCTGTTTGATGTGCTGCAGGTTGACGCGCTCGATGATCATGGCTTGTTTTTTGGATGCATGTTGGAATCGACACCAAACCCACCAACTTGAGCGAAATTTTCTTTTTTTGAAGCACGACACATGTGACAGGCCCCTGGGGTGACTGCGCTCTGAGCCCCAGCCGATTACAGTGCGCTTGTTTTGACCCATCCCACACCCTCCGCCACGGGGCCCACTGCGGCCCAAAAGCGCGCCATCTTTTTGCTGTCCCTGGCGACCTTTTCCAGCATGGCTGTGCAGCGCATGTGTGATGCCATGCTGCCAGATTTATCCCGGGTCTTCGATGCGCCTTTGTCCATGGTGGGCCATGTGATTTCTTTTTACGCCGTGACCCACGGGTTGATGCAATTGATTTACGGCCCGCTGGGGGACCGCTGGGGCAAATACCGCGTGGTGATGATCACCACCTTGGGCTGCAGCGTTGGCGCAGTCTTGTCCGCCATGAGCCAAGATCTGGATCAATTGGTCGTGGCCCGTATCCTGACTGCGGTGTCCTCGGCGGCCATCGTGCCGCTGGCCTTGGCCTGGGTGGGCGACCAAGTGCCCTATGCACAACGGCAAGAAACCCTGGCCCGGGTGGGCCTGGGCACCATGTTGGGCATCACGGCGGGTCAGTGGCTGGGCGGCTTGATCACCGACAACCTGAGCTGGCGCTGGGCTTTTGTGGCCATATCTGCGCTGTTTGCCTGTGTGGCGGTGCTGCTGTGGCGCGAAGAAAAGCAAGTCGCTGCTGCCAGTCCACCCCCACCGGCGGGTGCCAGCTTTGTGCAACAAACCGCTGAGGTTTTTCGCACCACCTGGGCACGCAAAGTACTGTTGATCGCTTTGCTCGAAGGCGCGACTGTTTTTGGCTTGCTCACCATCACGGCCGCCCATTTGCACCACACCCATGGCCTGTCCCTGAGCATGGCGGGCGGTACCAGCGCCTTGTTTGGTTTGGGTGGGGTGCTTTTCATGGCAACGGCCAGGCCCACCATTCAGCGCTTGGGCGAGGTGAACATGGCCCGCACGGGTGGGGCACTGTTGGTTTTGTCGTTTGGGGTGATTGCTTTTTCACCCTGGTGGGCCTTGGCCGTTCCGGCTTGTTTTTTCACCGGCTACGGCTTTGCCATGTTCCACAACACCTTGCAAGCCAAAGCCACCCAAATGGCGCCCCAGGCCCGTGGCACCGCAGTCACCTTGTTTGCCAGCGGCTTGTTTTTGGGTCAGTCGATCGGCGTGAGCACCGTGACCCACTGGGTCGACCGGCTGGGCTCAGCCCAAGTGATGGCCGTGGCCGATGCGTGCTTGGTGGGGGTGGTGCTGTTTTTTGCACATCAACTCAAGCGGCGCAACGCCACTGATTTAGATCGGGTTTGACACTTCACCTTGTTTGGCGAAAAGCCGGACGTGGAAATTCAAGCCGGCGCAAGGGTTTGCCCGAGGCTATCCAAGCTGTTTTTTGATTTCCAAAAGTGGAAGTTTGATAGACTACACCGCCCATTTGCAATGACCTGTGGGTCATTCCATCGCTTGCTTTAGGAGACTTCATGAAATTCAATGCGTCCATTTGCGCCGGTTTGGTGGCCACGCTGCTCAGCCTTGCTACACCTGCCCTGTCACAAACCATCAAAATTGGTTTCATCAGCTCTTACAGCGGCGCCGCAGCTGCCCAAGGCGACCAGTTGGACAAAGGCGTCAAGCTTTATATGAAGCTCAATGGCGACAAGTTGCCCCCGGGCGTCAAGATCGAGCTGATCACCCGTGACGACACCGGCCCCAACCCGGATGTGGCCAAGCGCGTGGCCCAAGAACTGATCGTGCGCGACAAAGTGCAATTCCTCACCGGCTTGGTCTGGACCCCAAATATGGCCGCCATTGCTCCCCTGACCACCGAAGCGAAAGTCCCCTTTGTGAGCATGAATGCGGCGGGTGCTCGCATCATGAACAACGCACCTTACATGGCGCGGGTGTCCTTCACCCTGTGGCAATCTTCATATCCGCTGGGACAATGGGCGGCCAAAAAATACAAGCGCGCCTATACAGCGGTGAGTGATTTCGCCCCCGGCCACGAAGCCGAAGAAGGCTTCATCAAGGGCTTCAAAGAAGGTGGCGGCGAAATTGTCGGCAGCTTGCGCGTTCCTCTGGCCAACCCCGACTTTGTGCCCTTCATGCAGCGCATCAAAGATGCCAAGCCAGAAGTGGTGTTTGGCTTCAACCCTGCGGGCAAAGCGGCGACTGGCATGATGAAAGCCTATGCCGACCTCGACCTGGCCAAAGCCGGCATCAAGTACATCGGCACGGGTGACATCGTGACCGACGACGAACTGCCCAACATGGGTGATGTCGCCTTGGGTGTGACCACGGTTCACCACTACTCGGCCCATTCGGACCGCCCAGCCAATAAGGCTTTTGTCGCCGCCTACAAAAAGGAATTTGGCGAAAACCTCAACCCCAGCTTCATGGCCGTGGGTGCCTGGGACGCCATGGATGCCATCTTCCATGCGATCCGCGAACAAGGCGGCAAAGTCGACCCTGACAAAACCATGGAAGCCCTGAAGAAATGGCGCAACCCCAATAGCCCCCGTGGCATGGTCTCCATCGACCCTGAAACCCGTGACGTGATCAACCCCGAGTACCTGCGCGAGGTGCGCAAGGTTGCTGGCAAGTTGGCCAATGTCGAGTTGGAAACCCTCAGCACCGGCCTCAAAGACCCCATGAAAGAAGCCGACAAGAAGAAATAAAGCCCTTCGCCAGCACCGCTTTGTGAGGTGAACTGGCTTTTGTCTTTTCCATATGGAAGCGTTTCTCTCATCCCTGGTCAGCGTTGCCTTTCACGGCGTGGCTTATGGGATGATTCTTTATGTGATCTCAGTGGGCCTGTCGGTCACCATGGGCTTGATGGGTTTTACCAATCTGGCCCATGGGGTGTTTGCCATGGCCGGTGGCTATGTCTTGGTCACCGCCTTGTCGCAATGGGATGTGCCCTTCCCACTGGCTTTGGTGCTGGCTTTTGTGCTGGTGGCCCTGGCCAGTGTGGTGCTCGAGCGTTTGCTCTATTCGCTCTTGTATGGAGCGGTGGAACTCGAACAAGTGCTGCTGACGATTGGCCTGATTTTCATGTCGGTGGCCGTGGCGCGGCTCATTTTTGGCACCTTGCAGCAACCCGTGGTCTTGCCCGAATACCTCAAGGGCCAGTTTTCTCTGTTGGGTCGGGATTTTCCGGCTTACCGGGTTTTTCTCATTTTGTTCAGTGCCTGCATCATCGCCACCCTTTGGTTTGGCGTCGAACGCACCATTTGGGGCGCCAAAGTGCGCGCCGCGGTGGACAACCGGGCCATGGCCCAGTCGATTGGCATCAACACCCGGCGCCTGTTCGCCATCACCTTTGCCGTGGGCAGCGGATTGGCTGGCTTGGGCGGCGCTTTGGGCGCAGAGATTGTGGCCATTCAACCGACCTACCCGTTTGAACAGTTGGTCTACTTTTTGATCGTGGTATCTGTGGGCGGCTTGGGCAGCTTGCGCGGACCGTTTGTGGCGGCCTTGCTGATTGGCATCACCGACACCGCTTGCAAATACTGGTTGCCCCAATTTGGCGCGTTCTTTATTTATATTGCCACCATCGGTTTGCTGCTGTGGCGACCGGCCGGATTGTTTGGGAAGCGCTCATGAGCCAGCACGTGGGATACAACGCCAACCCGGGTTTGCGCTGGACCGAAGCCCTGCCCTGGGTGGCCGCTGGGCTGGCATTTTTTCTGCTGCCCGAATACCTCTCCTTGGGCGCTCGCATCCTCACATATATATTGTTTGCCTTGTCGCTGGACCTGATCATTGGTTACGCGGGCATCATCACCTTGGGTCATGCGGCTTTTTTCGGTTTGGGTGCCTATGTGACGGGCATCATGTCGGCCAAGCTCGGCTTTCATGACCCCATTGTTCAGTTGCTCACCAGCGGTGTGGCCGCCGGATTACTGGGATTGGCCACGGGCGCCATCATCTTGCGCATGCATGGCCTGACCCAGCTCATGCTCACCTTGGCCATTGCGGCCTTGTGCCTGGAGGTCGCCAACAAAGCCACTCCGGTGACGGGCGGTGCCGATGGTTTGTCTGGCGTGGTCATCGCCCCCATCTTTGGCATGTTTTCTTTTGACATGTTTGGCAAGACCGCTTATTTGTGGTGTTTGTTCATTTTGCTGGTCAGTTGGTGGCTGGTTCGCCGCTTGATTTATTCGCCATTTGGGGTGTCCCTCACCGGCATCCGTGAAAACAGCCTGCGCATGCACGCCATTGGCGCGCCCGTGGATGCCCGCTTGCGCAAGGTCTACACCCTGTCGGCCACCATGGCGGGCATGGCCGGTGCCTTGCTGACCCAAACCAATCAGTTTGTGGGCCTCAATGTGCTGGGCTTTGAGCCTTCGGGTGAACTGCTGGTGATGCTGATTTTGGGCGGCGTGGGCCGCTTGTACGGCGCATTTGTCGGCCCCTTGGTGTTTTTGGTGGCGCAAGATTTCTTAGCCAAAAAATTCCCCGAGTACTGGTATTTCGGCATCGGCCTGATGCTGGTGCTCGTGGTGCTTTTTGCACGTGGCGGCATTTTGGGCTTGATCGATGGCTGGGTGACACGCTTCAAAGGAAAAACCGCATGAGCAGCGTGCTGGAAACCCGGGGCCTGTGCAAAAGCTTTGGGGCTTTGACGGTGGCCGAGCAAATCAATTTCCGCTTGGAGCCCGGTTCGCGCCATGCCCTGATTGGTCCCAATGGCGCGGGCAAAACCACCTTTGTCAACTTACTGACCGGTCGGCTGGCCCCCACCTCTGGCCAAGTATTCATTGGTGGCCAAGACGTGACCGCCTTGCCCCAAGCCGAGCGGGTGCGCCGGGGACTGGGGCGCACCTTTCAGATCAACACCTTGTTCAAGAAAATGACGGTGCTCGACAACGTGGCACTGGGTGTGGCCGAGCGTTTGCAAGTGGCCGACCAAATGTGGCAGCCTGCGCGCGTTTTGAAGGCCGTGCGCGATGAGTCCATGGCTTTGCTAGAGCTGCTGGGCATTTCCGCCGATGCGGGCTTGCGCATCACCGATTTGCCCTATGGCAAACAACGTTTGGTCGAGATCGCCATTGCCCTGGGCCTGCAACCCAAGGTGTTGTTGCTGGACGAGCCAGCCGCTGGCGTGCCCTCGATGGAATCAGACCGCATCTTGCAAGCGCTGGACGCCTTGCCCACAGACATGGCCATCCTGATCATCGAGCATGACATGGACTTGGTGTTTCGCTTTGCCAAGCGCATCACCGTGCTGGTCCAAGGCGAGGTCTTGTGTGAGGGCAGCCCTCAAGAAATAGCCGCCGACAAACGCGTGCACCAGGTGTATTTGGGAGAGCAACATGACTGAACCCAGCACCCCTTTGGCCCTGCGGCTGCAAGGCGTTCGAGCGGGCTATGGCGAGACCGTGGTGTTGGAGGACATCAGCTTTGATGTGCCAGAGCGTGGCGCGCTGGCCTTGCTGGGTCGCAACGGGGTGGGCAAAACCACCTTGTTGGCCACCTTGATGGGGCACACCCAATTGCACGGTGGGCGCATTGAATACCGTGGCCAATCGATCGAGCGCTCACCCGTGCACGAGCGCTCGCGTTTGGGCATTGGCTATGTGCCCCAAACCCGAGATATTTTTCCATCTCTCAGCGTCGAAGAAAACCTGATGGTGGCTGCGCGCAAAGGCCGCTGGCCAATGGAGCGGGTGTATGAACTATTCCCCCGACTGGCTGAGCGGCGCAGCCACATGGGCAACCAAATATCTGGCGGAGAACAGCAAATGCTCTCCATCGGACGCGCCCTGATGGGTGACCCGGCGATCCTGCTCTTGGACGAGCCCATGGAGGGCTTGGCGCCCATCATTGTGGAAATGCTTTTGCAAGCCCTGACCCGCTTGATCCGCGAGGAAGCTTTGACCGTGGTGCTGGTGGAGCAATCGGCCAAACTGGCCTTGCAAGTCACCGAAGACGTGTTGGTGCTCAGCCGCGGCCGCATCATCCACAGCGGCAAAAGCGCCGAATTGTTGGCTCAACCCGAGCGCTTGGCTGAACTGATCGTGGCCCATTGAAAATGCACATCCCTGGGCCAGATAGGCCCCATCAAATCTGGCCATGAGCGATACCGCCCACTCACCCCAGACCGTCTTGCCGAAAACTTTGAACCACAACGCATTTGTGTTGGCGGTGTTTTTTTTGTTTGTGGGCTTTTCAACGCTTTTCATTGACGCCCAACATCTGCGACAAAATGCACTGTTCATTCTTTTACAAGGGCTGTCCTTTGCCGCCGGTGGGACATGCATGTGGGCATGGCTGCGCTACATTCGCCGCCCCCGCGCCTGATCCTGAGCGGCCCCACTGGCGCGCCTGAACCATTACCTTTGGGCAGACACCAGCCAACGCTGGTGTGGCTACAGGTTGTGATAAGCCGATTTATGGACCAAGCAAAAGTCTTTCAATCCCACCATGTTTTTTTGCTCGGTGGTGTTGGCATAAACCTCGGCCTTGATGCGATCTTGCTCGGCTTGGTTCACCTTGCTCACGCATTTGCGCTTTTTAAAGGTTTCCTTGAAGCGCTCTGATACATCGCCCTTGAAGCTGCACATTTTTTCAATGGTTTCGTTGAACGCGGTGTCGCGCATGATTCGCACACAGGTGTGGGTCAAACCGTCGGCCGGTTTTTGGCCCCAAGCCGTCCCGCTCAGGCACAACACCCACAGAGCCAAAACCAGCCAGCGCCCAAGTGCAAGCCCGCACATGCCCGCACCTTGCCCTCGAGCCGCTGGGGCTTGCGCCAGGGTGGGGCCGCTACAATTCAACATGGCATGCGGGTGTAGTTCAATGGCAGAACGGCAGCTTCCCAAGCTTTAGACGAGGGTTCGATTCCCTTCACCCGCTCCAATCGCCCCGAGACCGTGTCATTGACAAACATTGAAGTCCGCACGCGGTCTTGAACAGGGCCAGGTCAGATCAAGGGCACACCGGTTTTGGACTGGATGAAATCACGGGTCACGCCCGTGGCCAGCTCCACCAACTTCAGGCCTTGCGGTGTGACATCCATCACGCCCAAATCGGTGATGATGCGGTCGACCACCGCCACACCGGTCAAAGGCAAGGTGCAGTCGGCCAAAATTTTCAGGTCTTCGGTGCCGTCTTTTTTCTTGGCCACATGCTCCATCAACACGATGACGCGCTTGACGCCCGCCACCAAATCCATGGCGCCGCCCATGCCCTTGACCATCTTGCCGGGGATCATCCAATTGGCCAAATCGCCGCGCCCGCTGACTTGCATGGCGCCCAAAATGGACAAATTGATTTTTCCGCCACGGATCATGGCAAAACTGTCATGGCTGCCAAAAATAGAGGTGCCCGCAATGGTGGTCACGGTTTGCTTGCCCGCGTTGATCAGGTCGGCATCGACCTCTGACTCTATGGGAAACGGGCCAATCCCCAACATGCCGTTCTCAGACTGCAACCAAACCTCCTTGTCGGCAGGCACATGGTTGGCCACCAGGGTGGGGATGCCGATGCCGAGGTTGACGTAAAAACCGTCTTCGAGTTCGTGTGCCGCGCGTGCGGCCATTTGGTCTTGGCTCCAGCTCATGTCAAACCCCTGATGTTTCGGTGATGGTGCGCTTTTCGATGCGCTTTTCTGGGTGGGCGTTGAGCACCAGTCGGTGCACATACACGCCGGGCAAATGGATTTGATCGGGGTCCATGTCACCGATTTCCACGATTTGCTCCACCTCGACCACACAAATCTTGCCCGCCATGGCTGCAGCCGGGTTGAAGTTGCGCGCCGTCAAACGGAATTGCAAATTGCCCGACTTGTCAGCGCGCCAAGCCTTAACCAGGGCCACATCGGGCACCAAAGCGCGCTCCATGACATAGGTTTCCCCATCGAACTCGCGCAACTCTTTGCCTTCGGCCACCATGGTGCCCACGCCCGTTTTGGTGAAAAAGGCCGGTATGCCCGCACCACCGGCGCGCAGCTTTTCGGCCAAGGTGCCTTGGGGGGTGAATTCCAACTCCAGCTCACCGGCCAGGTATTGGCGCTCAAACTCTTTGTTTTCACCCACATAAGACGAAATCATTTTTTTGATTTGTCGGGTTTCGAGCAAGCGGCCCAAGCCAAAACCGTCCACCCCAGCGTTGTTGGAGATGACGGTCAAATCCTTCACACCACTGGTGCGCATGGCCTCAATCAAGGCCTCGGGAATGCCGCACAAACCAAAGCCACCCACGGCCAGCAATTGGCCATCTTTGACGATGCCCTTGAGCGCCTCATTGGCGCTCGGAAAGATTTTGTTCACACCCAACTCCGTGACTGAAAAACATCAACGATACTACAACTCAACGCCCTTGCCGTAGCCTTTTGCAAGCCTCGCCAACCCCACTTTGACCGTTGTTGACCCTCGGAGCAAACCCATGAACCGTTACCCCATGCCAAGTCTGGAATCGCTGCCCCCAGACCTGCAAGCGCGCATTTTGGAAGTGCAAGAAAAGGCCGGTTTTGTCCCGAATGTGTTTTTGGCTTTGGCGCGCCGCCCGGCTGAGTGGCGCGCGTTTTTTGCCTACCACGACGCCTTGATGTTGAAAGAGGATTCAGGCCTGACCAAGGGCGAGCGCGAAATGATCGTCACCACCACCAGCGCGGCCAACCACTGCTTGTATTGCGTGGTGGCCCACGGCGCGATATTGCGTATTTACGAGAAAAAGCCCCTGGTGGCCGATCAAGTCGCCGTCAATCACCGCAAAGCCGATATCAGCCCGCGCCAAAAGGCCATGCTCGACTTTGCGATGAAGGTTTGTCTGCACAGTGACCAGATTGAAGACAGCGACTTCACCGCCCTGCACGCCCACGGCTTCAGCGACGAAGACATTTGGGACATCGCCGCCATCACCGCCTTTTTTGGGCTCTCCAACCGCATGGCCAGCTTCAGCGGCATGATGCCCAATCCCGAGTTCTACGCCATGGGGCGCCAACCCAAAGCCAAACCGACCTGATCAGGTGATGTGCGCGCGCATCCAGTCGGGCAGCGGCGCGGATTTTTGGGCCGGGAAGTCCACCCAAATGGTGGTGGCGCCACCGGCGGCGTGGATCACCCCGGGCTGATCCACCGGCTCAAAGGTGGCCCATGATTCAAATGAGCTGCGTCCCGCGTCGCTGACAAACATCTTCATGCGCACATCGCAGGGGTACTGCAACTGCTTATAAAAGTTGCAAAACACGTTGACGATCACCGGCCCCTGCCCCTGAGGGTTGGGATCACAGCCAATGCGGGTGAACCATTCAATGCGAATGGTCTCCATGAAACGCATGTAGCTGGCATTGTTGAGGTGGCCCATGGCGTCCATGTCGCCCCAACGGATGGGCATGACCATCTCGTGAACCAGCTTTTTGACCTCTGGAATCTCCAACTTCATGCGTTCCCCCGGGGTGTGGAAGTCGCCAAAGGCGCTGCTGGGCGGTGGATGGTGTGCTTCATGGCCATGTCTCCGAATATGAGGACGATTATCTCTATCTGTTCCAAACGCTCGCAATTAGAATGCCCAACGTTGAACACAGCCATTTGAGGACACGATGACCGCAGCCGAAATCATTGCCCAGTACGGACCCCGTGAAGCCATGGAATACGACGTGGTCGTGGTGGGCGCCGGCCCGGCGGGCTTGTCCACCGCCATCCGCTTGAAGCAGTTGGCGCAAGAAAAAGGCCATGAGGTGTCGGTGGTGGTGTTGGAAAAAGGCTCCGAGCCGGGCGCGCACATTCTGTCGGGTGCCATCATGGACCCGCGCGCCATCACCGAACTCTTCCCTGACTGGAAGGCCATGGGCGCGCCCTTGAACCAACCGGTGACCGATGACGCCTTCATGTTTCTCACTGAAACCACGGGCATCCGCACGCCCAATTGGCTGCTGCCCGAATGCTTTCAAAACCACGGCAACTACATCGTCAGCTTGGGTGACGTGACCCGCTGGCTGGCGCAACAGGCCGAGGCCTTGGGCGTTGAAATATTCCCGGGCTTTGCCGCGGCCGAAGTGCTCTACACCGAAGCGGGGGCTGTCAAAGGCGTGGCCACCGGCAACATGGGGGTGGGCAAAGATGGCGAGCCCACTGAAAACTTCCAACTCGGCATGGAACTGCATGCCAAGTACACGGTGTTTGCCGAAGGTGCGCGCGGTCACTTGGGCAAACAAGTCATCGCCCGCTTCAAGCTTGACGCCGGCAAAGATCCGCAGAGTTACGGCATTGGCATCAAAGAGCTGTGGGAGATTGACCCGCAACGCCACCAAGCCGGTTTTGCCATGCACAGCGCCGGCTGGCCTTTGGAGAACGATGTGTACGGCGGCTCTTTTTTGTACCACGCCGAAGGCAACAAAGTGGTGGTGGGTTTTGTGGTGGGTTTGGACTACACCAACCCCTACCTCAGCCCCTACGAGGAGTTTCAACGCTTCAAAACCCACCCCAATGTCCGCTGGTACTTTGAAGGCGATGCCGAAAAGGGCATTGCACCGGGCAAGCGCATTTCTTATGGCGCGCGCGCCATCACCGCCGGCGGTTTGCTGTCGTTGCCCAAAACCGTGTTTCCGGGCGGCGCTTTGGTCGGTTGCGACGCGGGCTACCTGAATGCCAGCCGCATCAAAGGCAGCCATGCGGCCATCAAAACCGGCATGCTCGCCGCCGAAGCAGCTTTTGACGCCTTGCAGGCGGGACGCCAACACGACGAGCTCAGCGCCTACCCACAAGCCTTTGAAAACAGCTGGCTGTACACCGAACTCAACAAAGCCCGCAACTTCAAGCAATGGTTTAAAAAGGGCTTCAACGTCGGCTCGCTGATGACCGGCATCGAGCAGTTTGTGTTGCGCGGCAACATGCCTTGGACCATCCACCGCCTGAAACCCGATCATGTCGCGCTGCGCTCTTACAGCGAATGCAAGCCCATTCGTTACCCAAAACCCGATGGCGTCATCAGTTTTGACCGCTTGAGCAGCGTGTTCATCAGCAACACCAACCACGAAGAAAACCAGCCCGCCCACCTGACCCTGACCGACCCGACCATCCCGGTGTTGGTCAACAAGCGCATGTACGCCGGGCCCGAAACGCGCTACTGCCCGGCCGGGGTATATGAATACGTGCAAAACGACGACAAAACCGAGCGCTTGCAAATCAACGCGCAAAACTGCGTGCACTGCAAAACCTGTGACATCAAAGACCCCACGCAAAACATCATCTGGGTCACCCCCGAAGGCGGCGGCGGGCCCAATTACGCCGGCATGTGAGGGCGCTTGGCGGGGTGGTTAGAATCCCGCCGGTCAGGAGAGAGTTCGCAAGAACCGCCGAAGGCTGAACGCTCAGGCAAAAGGACTGACGAAATCGATTCTGTTGGAGAGAGGTGCCGTGCAAAGCGGCATCCACCGAAGGGGCAAAGCTGCATTTGGCAGTCTGAATCTCTCAGGTAAAGCGGACAACAGGGTTCCCGGTGCTGGCATGGGGCTGGCATTGCCTTTGGCTGGAGCCCACTTTGTCCGACAACACGCTGCTCAAAACCCCGCTGCATGGCCTGCATTTGTCCCTGGGGGCACGCATGGTGCCTTTTGCGGGCTATGACATGCCGGTGCAATACCCCGCAGGCCTGATGGCCGAACACAAACACACCCGCGCCGCCGCCGGCTTGTTTGACGTGTCGCACATGGGCCAAATTCGGTTGGTGGGCACCGAGGCGGCCCGCGCCTTGGAAACATTGATTCCCATGGACGTGTTGGGGCTGGGCTTGCACCAGCAGCGATATGGGCTGCTGCTCAATGCGCAAGGCGGCATCATCGACGACTTGATGTTTGTCAACCGGGGTGACGACCTCTTGCTCATCGTCAATGGCGCTTGCAAGGCCAACGACACCGCCCACATCCAAGCGGCCATTGGCACCCTGTGCCAAGTCATCCCCCTGCCTCAGCAAGCCTTGCTGGCCTTGCAAGGCCCAACGGCCGTACAGGCTTTGGGAAACTTGAT
>Ga0214921_10006019_pt1 | contig 16838 bp, 18 predicted proteins | sample LL1505_MetaG_FD_177992 | JGI IMG/M metagenome (GOLD analysis project Ga0214921, IMG submission 177992) | Freshwater microbial communities from Lake Lanier, Atlanta, Georgia, United States - LL-1505 | ecosystem: Environmental > Aquatic > Freshwater > Lake | place: USA: Georgia | collected...
GCTCCTTCGATCCCCAGTGGTTTTAACTCCATGCTCTTATCCTTCCGCCTTCACGGCAGAAATGATTGCAGGCAAGGCTTCTTCAAGTGCGATTCGCCAATCTCTCATCGGTTTAACACTCGTATTTACCCAAGCATCGTGACTTAATACGGAATAGGCCGGTCGTTTCGCTGGTCTTAGGTACTCACTTGAAGAAACAGGAACAACGCGACTTACATCTGCTCCCGCGAACTTAAATATCTCCCGGGCGAACTCAAACCATGTCGCTTTTCCAGAATTGGTTCCGTGATAAATACCAGCGGGTGAATTAGATAAACCCAACTCAGCAAGTTGCTTTGCAAGATCCACAGCTGATGTTGGTTGTCCCATTTGGTCATTCACAACCCGAACTTCACCTTGACTATTGAGTGCAAACCGAGTCATTGTCTTAGCAAAATTCTTACCCCACGGGCTATAAAGCCAAGCTGTTCTAATAATTGATGAGTTCTCTGGATAGGTCGCAAGTACTCGACTTTCGCCTTCCGCTTTGGTGCGCCCGTATGCAGATTGAGGATCAATCCTGTCATCTACCTGCCATGGGGTTTTGCCCTCACCGGAAAACACATAATCTGTTGAAAGGTGAATTAACTTTGCTCCGCAATGCTTTGCTGCCATCGCTATATTCTCTGCTCCGTCACGATTGACTCTAGATGCCTGGGGCTCATTACTTTCAGCTCCATCAACATCGGTCCATGCCGCACAGTTAATAATTACCGCGGGTGACAACTGTGAAACAACGTCACGAACTATTGGGCCTTTTGAGATATCTAAATCTTGTGATCCCCAAGCTCGGAATAGAATTCCTCGCCTTCCTAGCTCGTCGGAAACTGCAATACCTAATTGCCCTGATCCGCCCGTAATAAACCAAGTCATTTAGGTATTAACGATTCTTAAGTGGCTTCCACCACGCTTCATTATCTCGGTACCACTGAATAGTTTGCTTAAGACCATCTTCAAATTTAATCTGAGGTTCATAACCTAACTCTCGATTGATCTTTGTCCAGTCAACGCTGTATCGAAGGTCGTGACCTTTTCTATCTTCCACATATTCAATAGAAGATTCATCTGCACCCATAGCTTCAAGAATCAAACTTGTAATTTCATTATTTGTTAATTCACGTCCACCTCCGATGTTGTAAACCTCGCCGGAACGCCCATTCATCAATACGGAATAAATACCCCGGCAGTGATCATCTACGTGTAACCAGTCCCGAACGTTCTCTCCGGTCCCATAGACCGGAACTTTCTTACCTTCAATTAAATTTGTGATGAATAACGGGATTAGCTTCTCCGGAAAATGATGAGTTCCATAATTGTTACTGCAACGTGTAACAACTACATCCATATCGTGTGTTCTATTGTATGAACGAGCTAATAACTCACCACTTGCCTTGCTTGCTGAATATGGAGAGTTTGGTTGGAGTGGCCAATCCTCAGTCCAAGAGCCAGATTCGATTGAACCATACACTTCATCGGTTGAAACCTGAACTAATCTTATGTCTCTACCAGACGCTTTAATCGCTTCCGAGAGAATGTGGACCCCCACGATATTGGTTTGGACAAAATCCGCTGCCCCTGAAATAGAGCGGTCAACATGTGACTCTGCCGCAAAATTGATAACAGCATCAATATCCTCAAGCATTGATGTGACAAGTTCGGTGTCACAAATGTCGCCCTCAACAAATGAGTAGTTTGAAATATTTTGCGCCAAAATTAAATTGGTCTTAATGCCCGCATAGGTGAGTTTGTCCAAAACTGCAACACTGGAAATGCCTTGGATCTCGCCGCTGGCAATCATTCGTACAAAATTCGAGCCGATGAAACCTGCGGCACCAGTAACAAGTAAGCGCATTTCACCTCATTCGGACTTAATTCAATATCCCCACTTTACCCGCTACCCTTAATATATGAAAGGAATTGTCCTCGCGGGTGGTACCGGGTCTCGTCTTTGGCCAATTACAAAAGGTGTTTCCAAGCAACTACTTCCTGTGTACGACAAACCTTTAATTCACTACCCTCTAGGTACTTTTTTTCTTGCTGGCATTCGAGAAATTCTGATCATTACTACACCCGAAGACTTACTCTCATTTCAAAGATTGCTGGGTGATGGATCTCAATATGGTGTTTCTTTTGAGTATGCAACTCAAGAAAAACCAAATGGCTTAGCAGAAGCTTTCATTATTGGCGAAGAATTCATCGCAGGCGAAAGTGTTGCCCTTATTTTGGGGGATAATATTTTTCATGGTGTTGGATTTGGAAAGCAACTCGAAGAAATAAATTCTAGTGATGGTGCAACTATCTTTGCCTACAAAGTCTCCGATCCTGAGAGATATGGAGTTATTGAATTCTCATCTGATGGAAGAGTTACTTCCATCGAAGAAAAACCCACTAACCCAAAATCTAACTTTGCGATTCCTGGCCTGTATTTTTATGACAACCAGGTTGTGGGGATCGCAAAAGATGTTAAGCCAAGTGCGCGAGGCGAGCTGGAGATAACAGCAATTAATGAGCGTTATCTGAAGTCAGGTCAATTAACAACAAAGGTGCTTGAACGTGGTACCACATGGCTAGACACCGGTACAGTTCAAACGCTTCATGCAGCTTCCTCATATGTGCAAATCATCGAAGAGCGTCAAGGGAGCAAGATTTCGTGTCTCGAAGAAATTGCGTGGCGTAATGGCTGGATAGCAAAGGAAAAACTAGATCTGATGGCAATGGAGTATGGGGCCAATCCCTACGGAAAGTATCTATCTAGCCTTACCCAATAAGAAATTTTAAGACTGGTCTGAGTCAAGAGCATAAGTATGGGGTTTCCATTTGCCCCACTTTGATTCATAAATCTTCTTATTTGCATTAAATAATTCTGTTTTCTCGGAATATTCGAGCAAATTAAAGGAAGCACCCATATGGTGATACACAAAAATATCACGCGCGATACCTATTAGGTATCCCGCCTTTTGAGCACGCCTACAGTAGTCATCGTCTTCGAAATATCCTCGGCCGTACTCCTCACTGATTATTCCAATTTCATCTAATGCTTTTCTAGTTATGAAGGTGCAGAAAAATGCCACAGTGTCTACATCGAGTAGTTTTGGAACTTTCAAATTAAATCGAGGGATCACTTCTTGAAGCCAATCTTCATTTCGGCCTCTGAGTTTGATCCGGCCCTCATTTCCGCAATTATTGGTGGAGGGACCTAGAAGTCCAAGCTGTGGATTTCTGTAAAAATGCTTCAAAGATCGCCAAATCCACCCAGGCGTAACCTCCGTATCGTTATTTAGGATGACAATGTAATCACCAGTAGCAATCTGTAACCCAACATTGTTACCTGCGGCAAAACCAAGATTTTTTGAATTTCGACGGTAAATCACTTGATCTTTGGCGTAGGACTCAATCCAAGTGGTAACAATCCGGGTTTCATCCGCCCTAGAGTCATTGTCAATCAAAATTATCTCAAGGTTTTTGTAATCACTTCTTTGTAAGACACTCTTCAAGCAATTAAGAGTAAGCAATCCATTATTCCACATGAGAATTACAACGGAAACTTTAGGCATTCTGCTTGACAGTTTTAGAAATTCAGAAGCTCGTTTAGACCAATCATGACTTAATGCCCAATCGCTCAAGTCATTTTCATCAAAGTCTTGCCTGGAAATCGCCATTTCTAATTTACGGTTGAATTCTTCAAATGTCCTTGCTGTAAAAATGCCCTTACAATCTAGCGAGGCCATCTCGACTTCTGGTATCGCGGAAGCGACAGTTGGAATTCCCATTGATGCATATTCGTACATCTTTACTGGATTTGTAGCTGAGATCAATGGCGTGACTTTGAAGGGTATCAACCCCGCTTTCCACGAGCCAACCATGCACGGTAATTCACTATTAGAAACTTCTGTTTTGAATTCAATATTCTTAAATCTCTTTAATTTATTGACAATTTTTGGTTTCGAAATCATACCTATTATTTCAAATTTAAGCTGAGGATTGTTCGCCAACAAATATTCCATAAGATCAATATCAAACCACTCTGCCAATGCGCCAAAATAGCCAACTACAGTTAAAGAATTCTGGACTTTATTCGAAAAATTTTTGAACAACCTAGTATCAACACCATTTCTGATAATCTCAACAGGTTTTGGAGTAAGTTTTTGTTTATCCCCAAATAAATAGGAACTAGTTACCACAATCGAATCGGCTGAATTTTCAACTAAATCCTCTAAGGTAACGATGTTGGAATCTATATCCTCGAAGCCAGCGTGCAAGTCCATACAATCAAAAATTATTTGATTTCCTTGCAAAGTTTCCAGGACTGGCCACCAGCTTGGTTGCTGGATGACGAGTGTTGCAGATCCATAAATTCGATTTGAGATTAAATCTTCAATGATCATTGAGGCATATTCGATCAACTCTATAGGGAACCCATTAACTCCTATATAAATGCTTTTCCTATATAGATTTGAATAAAAAGTTACAACTTGCACCCCACTTTGTATCTCAACTTTGGTATCAATCCTAGTACTCGGATCGTATTGAATAGTCGGATTAATAAAAAGAACTTCCGATCCTAAATACACTAGAGCCATCGCAAGCTGTTGAGGTCGCTGAATACGATAATGCCAATCAATTGGAGAAAACATAACAAAGTTATCTCCTGTTTGATCAAATCTGATTCTATAGCTACGTTTTTTGCTTCCTTTATTGGTGGAAAACAGATTAAAAAACCCAAGATAAGTAATTCGAATCCATGCTATTGGAATAAGGAATACTGTAAGAATCCGAAGTATGGTTACCATATACTTTTTCCTATTCCCTGATCCTCGCTTCGAATCACTCACACTTGAATTTTTAGTAGGTATTTTTGAATAAACCTTCTTCAGTAGTATTACAGAGTAATCATAAGAAAGAACGTAAGCATTTTTTATGAAGCGAAAGAGAATTTGTGATGTCAATCCTCGCGACATATCAAGTCTCCTAAGGGTCTTAGTCTAAGATTGGCTCGTGCAGACCACTCCTAGAAGTGTAGTTATTCGATCCACCTCTGGAGTATTCGAACCGCGCTTCGTGTCGGCAATTAAATTCTTAAGTGATATCCCATCTGATGTTTCAGCAATCACTTGGTCAAGGACGGTCACTGAAAGTCAAATTGTTGATCCAGATGACCCTTGGGTTTTTAGGGCGCAGGCCGATTATGGGGGTGGATTCAAGAATTATATTTCTCATTTGAAATTCATGCTCTATGCGTACAAAACTTTAACAAAAATCAATCCGAACTTAGTTTATGCATGTGATCTTGACACCTTAATTCCATCTTTAGTGTGGGGGCGAAAAAAATCCAATCTCCTCATTTTTGATCAATTCGATCCGCTTTCTGTCAAAGCAAGTAATCCAATTGTATCAAGTCTATTTAATAGACTTGAATTAGTTCTCTCAAAAAGAGCAAATTTTAGAATTACCCCAAACATAAATAGAATCGGTCTAAATTACACTGGCGAATGGATAGAAATCAAAAACTTATTCCAAATCGAAAATTCTGAGAATCTAGTTCAGTCATCTTCCAACAGTTTAAAGTTGTTCTATGGGGGAGTTCTTTCAAGTGATAGAGGACTAATTGCTCTCAGTTCAGCAGTTACCGCTTTGCCCGAATGGGAATTTCAAATATTTGGACAAGGTCCAGAATTGGTGAGGTTGCAATCCCTAAACAATTCTCGAATCATGACTAAGGGATTACTAGACCACAAATCACTAATGAAGGAAGCCCAGGGATCTGACTTATACGCCGCGCTCTATGATCCCAAGTTTAACCACAACAAAAATACAGCAAGTAATAAGCTCTTTGAGGCGGCTCAGCTAGGTATTCCATTGTTAGCCTCCAGAAACACCTACCTTGGTGAATTAGTGGGGAAGCATAGACTTGGTTGGACGGTTCATTATGACGATATTCAGGGAATTATGGGTGCTCTGAATTCCTATAAAAAAATGGAGTTGCGAGAGAAGTCAGAAATTAAGAAGAATTTACAAGATTATTTCAATGACCAACTGATTGCGAAACGTGAATCTCTAAATAAACTATTTGGTGAGATAAAGCGAGCATTGGAGACTAGGTGAAGACAATCGCAGTCGTCTATGGGACTAGACCTGAAGCCATCAAGTTGGCGCCAGTAATCGTGGAACTCAAGAAATTAGATGATCTTAAAGTGATCGTCATCTGTACTGGACAGCACAAAGAGATGCTTGTTGGGATTATGAATCTATGGGATTTAGTGCCAGACTTTTCAATTGAGGCCAAATTTAATTTGGGGCAGTCATCCGCAATTCCAGCTTTAATGCTGGAAATTGAAAAGGTGCTTAAACACGTTGTGCCCGATTACGTTGTCGTTCAGGGTGACACGGCCACAGCAACTGCGGGTGCTTTACAGGCCCATGCACTTCACATTCCCGTGGCACACATTGAAGCGGGGCTACGTTCCGGTGATCTATGGAACCCTTGGCCGGAGGAAGCAAACCGTAGGGCTATTGATGCAATTTCTTCACTACACTTTGCACCCACCAAATCATCCGCAGAAAATTTACATGCAGAGAATTTCAGGGACTCCGTATTCGTCACTGGAAATACAATTGTCGATTCATTAAATCATGTTGTTAAAAAACTAGAAGCTAATAGAGAAATTCAAAGTGACCTTCAAAAGATACTTGGGTTCCAATTAGATGATCCATTTATTCTGTTTACTCAGCACCGAAGGGAGGGGTTTGGCCACGGTCAAGAGCAGGTTTTTCAGGCGATACTAGAGTTGGCAAATTTGGGCTTTCGAATTGTCATGCCGGTGCACATGAATCCACAAGTACGAAAAAAGGTCGAAGAAAGATTCGTAGGCGTTCCCAACATATCCCTGATCGAACCCCAAAGTTACCTGCCATTCGTGGAATTGCTTCGCTCATCTGCCTTAGTGATCTCTGATTCTGGGGGGCTACAGGAGGAAGTCCCAAGTTTAGGCAAAACAGTTCTCATCACTAGGTTAACTACTGAAAGACCGGAGGTGCTTGCCTCAGGGTATGGGATTCTTGTTGGGTTTGATAAGGAATTGTTAATTACTGAAACTTTGAGAGTGCTGAATTCGACTGAATCTCTTTCACCTGAAGAGAATCCCTTTGGAGATGGCCAATCTTCGACGAGAATCGCACAGGCCTTAAATGAGAAATTACACCTATTGGGACATAAATGATTTTCCTTTGTGTAGCTTGCTTTAGACCCTCTAAAGTGCGAAAAGGTGCTCTTGGGCGAGAGGGTGCTAACTGCTTTTGGTGTAACTCAACCTCCAGGGATAGGGGGATGCTGTTAAATATTCATTTGGCATTCTGGTCAATATTTCTTAAAGATCCCAGATCGCTACCTAAAATTATTGGTATATCTGACGGACAATTGTTAGAAAAAGTTCTTAGTACATTATACAGGTCAAATTATCAGAATTATCATTTCCACCAGGAACCTAAATTGGATATCACTCAGGTGCCTTTAAATCTTTATGCTTCTGCGGATATAGTTTCATGCTCAGAGGTTTTAGAGCATGTGGCACCACCGATCAATAACGCTTTCTTCGGTTTGTCCAACCTACTTAAAAAAGATGGTCTCTTAGTTTTGTCCGTACCTCACAGTGACAAATATGGAGAACATCTAGAACATTTCCCAATTTTAATCCGTTCGGAACTTGTGCTTGATGAAAAACCAATTCTTAAGGGTTACGATCTAAATGGGGACTATCAAGAATATCAGGATTTAGTATTTCACGGTGGTATTGGATCCACTCTTGAATATAGAATATTCTCAGAAACAAGTTTAAAAAATATTTAGTTACCTATTTTAAAAACCTTAAGAAAAATAGGAATTTGAGGTTGTTTGGAATAAATTGGGAACCTTGGTCTCGCGTTTGGTCAGCGAGAAAAATTTAGTTGAAAGTTCTTGAATTTGGAGATCTAGTTCCTATTGTTTGGAGTCATCCTTGGCAAGACTTATAAATAACCATTTGTATTTCTTTAAATTCCTTCGCAGAGCAAAAACTTTGTTTTCCAAAAAATCGGATTTTATCTAACGTGTTCAATGTACCATCATAAACTAGATAATTGGGATCTACTTTGTTGCTCTCTGAAATTTCCCACTCCCAGGATAAATCGATATCGCTCCGCAGCCTAAGCCGTTGATAAAGACTTGTAGAGAATGTAAGAACTTTCGAATTAGTTTCTGCGTTCGCATTAATCCATCTAATAACAGGATAAGCCCATACAGATCTGTTTAAGTACTCGTCCGTCGTGACACTACCAAATGCAAAGGAAGTTGGGACTCTTTCTGGAACAGCAGGAATTCCTGAAGGAATACCAACCAAGAGAATTCCACCGAGAAGTAAGCTCAAAATCTTAGAGAATCTAAAGTTTGAAAATCTCGGAGTAGAAAAACTCGTCAGAATATAAATACAAATGATAAATGAAGGCAGCAAGTAACGAAGATACCGAAATTGTATGTACCAAATAACTAGATTAATTGAAAGGATAAGGACACCTAAGATCAGTTCAGGATGTGCTTGTAGATTTGATATAGACAGTGCAATCACGATGAGGATAAGAAGTATCGAGGCCGAGTAAAGCCCTGGCGACGATCCCTCTACCCAGCCTGAAGGATTGACAATGGTTCTGAATGGACTTGTTAGTAACGATACAAAGTCCCCGGGTCCGAATGGAAGGTTCCAACTAATATTCACTTCAGGAAGGTTCAGCCCATGGAAAATTCCATTATAGGTTGGCCAAACTGGATTTTTTGATTGTCCAAATTTCTGCAAAAATGGAGGGCTTGATAGCGTGATGACGGTGGTGATGAAGAGGGCTATTCTCGAAAATACTCTCGATCGAGTGGAAAGAATTCTAAAAATCACGTAACAACTGAAAATAGCTCCAAAAGGTAACAATGAGAGTTTTCCGGCAAGTAAACTGCTCACAACTATCCCAAGCAGAATTAGATCCGAAGTTTGGATTTGTTTTTTGCTGATCTCAATTATGGACACAAAAGCGCAAAGCAACAAGGTAGCGATCCAAACATCATCATAACTTCCAGAAACTTGCCATGCAAATGCTGGAATTGTTAAGAGTGTGGCAACGAGAACAAAGTTATTGTTTGTTTTCATCATATTTCGAGCCAATAAACACAAGATAAGTATCAAGCAAGCCAATTGAATCACACTTCCAGATTCACTAACTCCAAGATAATTTGCGAGCATCTGAGGCAAGCTCATTGAGCTCAATAATCCGCTTTGCGTGTGGCCTAATGCTAAATCGATTTGATTATTTTCTGCCCAAATTCTGGGCATCCAAGCTTTCATAGCCTGGCTATCAAAAAGAAGATCTGGTGCTAAAGCACATGAAAGGTAGACTGTAAATACCGTGAAATAGAACGGCTTATTAAGAGGCGAATATCTCTCCTCTTGAAATGCAGACTTAATGCTTTTAAAATGGGCATCCCTAGAATTGATTATCTTGGAGAAAACAAAAAGATTTGGTGTAATTACTAAGATCAAAGCAAGCCAGAGATTTAACACTTTTAATCCGGATGAGATATACAAAAGTAAATTCATTGCCGATATTCCAACTAAAAACTGACACGCCTTTCCATATTCTGCTTTTGATAACTTTAAATAAACTCCTCCTAAACCCATTATTGCTGTAAAAACGAGCATACTTACAAAGAATTTGCGTGGATTCTGCCAAATAAGAAAAAATACTGGCCCTAAAGTTCCCAAAATTCGAAATAACATAATTTCTATACTTTGGTTTTTTATGCTCCAAATTAGAACTTGGAAGGTATATAGAGACAATATTTGAATAAACAATGTGTTGAAGCCTGCAGCACCACTCCATCCAGAAAGCGAAATCGAAGCAAAACATGCTAACGTTCCAGCCAGAATAAGTGAAGAAATGCCAAGAAAATATATCTTAGAACCCCTTACGATCTCCATGGAGATGAATCTATATTATCTATAGTGCCTAAAGCATCATTCTGGTATTTTTACTGTGTGTCGATAAAGTAGGCAATCCAAATCGTTGTATCTTTTATTGCATGAAACCTGATCATTCTGTGACTGTGCTGATTCCTTGCCACAACGAGGAACAAGCGATTGTTGAAGTTGTTCGAGAACTTCAACAGAAACTTCCTGGATGTGCAATCGTGGTCATTGATAATCTCTCAACAGATTCGACTGCCCAATTCGCAGAATCTGCCGGTGCGCAGGTAATTTCTGAACCTCGGCTTGGAAAAGGCTATGCGATGCGACGAGGAATTTCCTCAACAGACTCTGATATATATGTAATGCTTGATGGTGATGGAACTTACGGAATAGAAAATCTCCCTGCAGCGATAGAAAAGGTTGCACACCAAGGCTATGACATGGTTTGCGGAGTCCGTGAAACTGCCAGCACAGGATCACTTTTCTCCGAATCAGATGAATATCGCCAAGGACATACTCTTGGAAATGTTCTAATCACAAAGGCGCTTAATCTGTTATTCGACATGAACTTGCACGATTCTTTGAGTGGGTTCCGTGTATTTTCTAGGCCTTTTGCTAAATCATTCCAACACTTCTCACAGGGCTTTGAGCTAGAGATAGACTTTAACGTTCACGCTTCCCAACTAAAAATAGCAGTTGATGAAATTCCTGTAGCTTATAAATCTAGACTACCTGGTTCATTTTCAAAGTTAAAAACGTACCAAGATGGTTACCGAATCCTGCTCAGACTATTGGGACTCTTTCTGGATCATCGTCCACAAATGGCAACTTTATTAATGGCTATATTGCCATTTAGTTTTTCAACAATCTTGATCTTAACTCCAATTCAAGAGTATATTCAAACCGGCATGGTTGGTAAATTTCCAAGTCTTATTGCGGGAACCTCTCTTTTGCTATTGTCTTGTTCAATAATCATTCTTGGAGTTGTATTAAACAAGATTTCAAGCACGAAACAATTACTAATCAGACAGGAATACGCCCGATCAATGTGATTCTTTTCTAGCTACAACGAAGATATTCTTGCCGAAGAGATATTTAAAACCAATCGAGTCAAGTAACTTACTTAGCGGCCAAATGTACTTGTCATAAAACAGCAAAGAACTCTCACCACCAATATTTCCCGTCCTTTGAAATCCAACTAATTTCATGAAAATCGAGGCTACGTAGCCTATTGAGTCAACATAATAAATGGTTTCAATATCAAATCTGGCATCAGAAAGTTTTTGAACTAACTCACTTCGTGTATATCTCCTAAAGTGGCCGACCTTTTCGTCCATCTCCGAATACAGAAATGGGAATGCTGGTACATAAATTAACAATTGCCCATTTGGTTCTAGCTTCCCATACAAATTCAATATTGCTAATGCGTCATCCTCTATGTGCTCCAGTACATTTGAAGTGTAAATAAATTGAAAAGTCTGTTCAAACTTTGATAACTCATCATGGACTTCAAATCCATCAGCAACTAGCTTATCGCACAGGGTGGAATCAACTTCTAAACAAAAAACTCTAGCTCCTAGTTCCTCTTGTACTCCGCGAGTAATTGTTCCCAGTCCTGCTCCAAAATCTAGAGTCCTTACTTTTGGGTCTTCGAATGTTTCTTTCAAGATGGCTTTTGTAAAGCGTCTAATTACGTCTCTATTGTAGCGAGGCGTGAATTTCTCAAGGTTCTCTAATTCGTTGGTACCCGAATATTCCATCATGCGATGATACCCAAATCTTCTCAATTGAAGCAACTGCCTTTCCATCTTGTGATGGGTGATCTTCTGTTAACCATTGAATGAAGAACGGAAGTTCGCGAGAATCGGTAATTTCATTAACTCCGAATTGTTTCCACTTAAGATCGCTTCCATCTGGGCGTGTGCGGTGACCTTCGATTGCACTGCGTCCGAACTTCTCTTCAACCTTTGAAATGTCTTCAGTTGCAATACCCAGGTAAGCCATCCGCCGCCTTTTTGATTGCTGGGATGGATTTGGGGCTGTGGATAGGAATGGTCATGACGTTGAGTTTGTCATTATTGGGTGCGACAGTTTGGGAATGAAAGACCTTAAACTTGAAGAACTAAAGGCTCACACGGCGCAAGCAAGATGGATCGCCGAACGCCTTGAACGAATGAACGAGGCATTCGCGACGCTCTCTGGAACGTTTATAGGATTCTTAGGCATCGAGTTAGCCTTTATTGGGCAAATCGGTAAATCCCAAATTACTAAAAATTTGCTTACAACGATTTCGGCTTGGATCACCGTTGGTTCAATCATTCTCGCAATTGTCTGCTTTGTTATCGCACTGCAGTCAACCAGTTTCAGGATGCCTGATCTGATGATGCTGCGGAGATCATGGAGAAAGCCGGAGGAGTCCCGAATAAAGGAGCCCCTTCGAATTATGTTGGATATAGATGACAATGAAAACATCATTAAGAGCCTAGAGCGTGAGAACACAGTTCTCGGACGTTGGTATACCCCAGGAGTTTATTTGGGTTTGTTGGGCCAACTCGGATTGGCAATTCTTTTATTTGCGAAGTGGGCTTGATGAATTAAGGGAACTTGGAGCGTTATCCATATGTGCTTGATTCGATATGGATTTAAATGCTATAAAGAACCCCTCAGGAATTACTTCCCGAGGGGTTCCCTGCTAAGTGAGCCTAGCTATTTGCTCGCATTGTCGCCGTTGCTGCGGCGACATTTGCGTTTCTTGGACAAATATCCAAAAAGAGACTTTATAAAAGTCTCCGCAATTGAGGTCCAGTTAAGTTCTAGAGCTATAGCTATCACCTCCCTTCACTTCTCCCGAGCTTGGGGAGTGCTCGGGAAATCAAAAGTCCCCAGGTATTGCGGAAGTGAAATCGGGTTGTCACAAAGCGAGTGGATACTAGGGCGATTCTCGGAACAGTGTCGGAAAGCAACGCCAGGGCGTGGGTTGTGGGTGGCTGGAATAGTCCGTGGATGGGAACAGTCTCCTTAGAGTGTTTATATTCGGGATTTGAAGTCGGGTTGTGAATTGAAATGGTCAACCCATTGATTTTGTTATCCCTTAATGAAATGGTTCTTTCGACTCAAAAGGAGGAAACCAAATGCCACGTATTGTCTTTCGAGGCGGAGATAAAGACGGAAAATATGAGGATTATCTTGTCGACCCAGAAATATCATTATTAGAGTTTGATGGATATGGAGGTCTCGGATCTCCAAGAGGTAGGTACCAAAAAACGACTGAAGTGATTGAAGTTGAAGGTGTAAAAGCTACTGTGTGGGTCTTGATTGACTCGATGCGGTGATCGGATACAAACTAATCGAGGACTACGGACCCTGTTGGTGTTGTTAAATGAACGGCCACAATCCCATACTCACCATCATTTGATGATGGATCAACAAAATCAACTGATGCGCCATTTAATCCATCGAGAATCTCTGACTTAAACCAAGAATCAGCTAGGTGATCAGTATCCGCAATCGTGATTTTCTCAATTGCAGCAACTGCCTTTCCATCTTGTGATGGGTGATCGGCTGTTAACCATTGAATAAAGAATGGAAGCTCGCGAGAATCGGTAATCTCATTAACTCCGATTTGCTTCCACTTTAGATCGCTGCCATCTGGGCGTGTGCGGTGACCTTCGATTGCGCTGCGACCAAACTTCTCTTCAACCTTTGAAATATCTTCAGTAGCAAAAACCCAGGTAAGCCAGCCGCCGCCTTCTTGTGCTTTCTTGCTAACAGCTTTGCCCCAAGGAGTTTGCTCTGTTGCTGGGTGATCTAGTGGGCACACAACTTCGATGTATTGGCCGTTTTGAAGTGGCATTGTGAAGTTGCGAGTACCAAAGCGTGGGTGGACTCCGCCATCTACGAAGGTGCTGCCAAGGCGTGAGCCCAGGCGTTGAACGGTGTCGGCTAGTTGATCATGGGAAGTTACATATGAGACATGGTCTAAGCGCATGGGGAAATCTTGCCCTATGAAAGGGGGTGGTGATTACCAAAGGCGAGCCTCTAGCGGTCATTTCTGAGCGTGGGGATAACTTGGATTTATGTCGGTGGTTAGCCCGAGAGTTCAGCTAATTCGCTTAAAGGAGCTCATAAATCATGAATCTTTCTCACTCTTCCCCAATATTCACCCAACGATTATCATTGGGCAAGGAGGCAATTATGGCCAAGGTCAAGAAGGCGGCAAAAAAAGCGGCACCACGAAGAAAAAAGGCTGCCGCCAAGAGTTCTTCAAATGCCCTGAGACAAAGAAATTCAACATCATCCCCCGTTAGTAAAGAGTTGTTCATTCGGGACCCACAGATTCGCACACAAAGGCTCGTGAGCCGATTTGGAAACAACTCACTAGCCCGCATAATTCAAGTAAATCAAAGTCAACCATCTCGTTGGAGCGAAGGTCATGAAGAAGCTTCTGTAATCAACCAACAGAAGTTGATCGACCTTGACTACATCTTTGATCAATTGTCATTAAATCTTTATCCTGATCAAATAGAAGAATGGTTTGAGGCTCCTAATCCCCATTTAGGGGGCGCATCGCCGATTAACGTGTTCCAGATTAAAGGACTTGCGGCTCTTCTACCTGCAATTTATGCAGTTTCTTCTGGCGCGATGGCTTAATGAGTAATCTCTACAGAATTATTCCTTACGTTGCTGGGGCCAAGAAGGGTGCACAAGGTCATCCATTATTTTTCCCTGACAATAAAGGTGTGCACAGAGTAGATAACCAAGGTCATTATCAAGTCAGTTACTTTGCCTCAGATGGGTCTTGTGCATTTGCAGAAAAATTCGCATATCTAAAGAAGTGGGATGAATTGACACTTAGACCTGATAGGTCGATGCCAAATAGCAAATGGGCGCTGATAAGTTATGAGATCGATGTGAGTGCACCAATTTTCGATATGGATGATGCAGCGAATTTGTTAAAGCTCGGGGTTAGACCTTCGCATGTAGTCACTCTAGATCGTGTAGTAACTCAAGCCTGGGCACTTAAAGTATTTAAATACAAAAAGTATTCGGGCATTAGTTGGTGGAGTTACTTCAACTCTGAATGGAGTGTTTTTGGCATTTGGGGGTTAGAGGAATTAAGCGTAAAAAAAGTTGAGATATTGACCATGAAGCATCCCGTTGTTAAACCTGCGGCCGAAATAACCAATAAATTAATTAGAATCTAGCGGGCTAGGACGCACATAAGCGCCTCAACGGTCAGCAATGGGGCTGCGTTGTGGCTCAGGTTGGTTCGGGCATCCATGATGGCGTTGATCTTTTTGATGGTGGATTGTGGCTTTGCTTTTTCGGCGGTTGCGCGGATCTCTGTTTCAAGCTCTTTGTTGATCAGCGCGTCGTTGGCACCAGCTTGAACCATCATGACATCGCGGTAGAAGGTTGCGATATCAAGCAGCGCTGCATCTAAGCCATCGCGGATCATTCGGGTTTGGCGGGTCTTTTGTTCTTTTTCTAAATCCTTTATTGCTTTGCTTCCACCAGTTGCCATGCCGCGGCCGGTTGCACCTTTGCCATAGGCGAGAGCGAGATCGTCAGTTTCTTTTTCGTTTCTGATTTCGGCAGCTTCGGTGGCTTGTTGTGTTGCAAGATCAACCAAAGTTTGTGCTGCGGCAAATGCTGAAGAGATTCCTTGAAGAGTTAAAGGCAACTTCATGATTGTGTTTCGGGTGTTGCGCACTGATTCGTTGTTTGCCAGGTAACGAGCGCGACCGATGTGGCCTTGTGAAACTCGCGCTGCAAAATCTGCCATGTTAGGTGAAATGCCATCGCGGGTTTGTAGAACTTGAGCAACCGCTTGGGTCGATGGTGTTACAAGTTGCAGGTGGCGACACCGTGATCGAATAGTTGGAAGAACATCATGCAGAGTTGGTGCGCATAGCAGCCACACTGTTCTGTTGCCTGGTTCTTCAATAGCTTTCAGTAATGCGTTTGCTGCAGATTCGGTAAGTCGGTCTGCATCCTCCATAACAACAACGCGCCAGCCTCCCATAGATGGTGCCCAGGAAACGCGGGTGAGAAGTTCTCGGACTTCTTCTACTTTGATGGAAAGACCTTCGGTGCGAATGATTTCAACATCGGGGTGTGCACCGTTTGCTGCTGATTTACATTCATTACATGTTCCGCATCCGTTGTTTGCGCACACAAGTGCTTGAGCAAATGCGATTGCGGCAGATGATCGACCAGATCCTGGCGGGCCGGTGAAGACCCAGGCATGTGTCATTTCCTGTGATTCTTCGCCAGAACGAGTGGCAGCAACTGCTTTTTGCAGGATCTCTACAACATGGTCCTGGCCTACTAAGTCGGTGTAAACGCTCACTTTTTAGTAGCTGGCTTCTTTGTTGTTGTCTTGGCTTTCGCTTTAACGGCTGTGGCGCTCTTTTTAACTGTTTTATTTACTGCGCGGATTGGGCGAAGTAAAAGGTTTCCCTTGTCTTCTACTGCGTTGCGCTTAAGTGCAGGGATTTCACTCACTCTAGAGATTATGGCCGCGTGGGTGTCCTCTATGGATTGATTGCCATCAATGATGACATAGCGCTCTGGATCAAGGGCTGCTAACTGCAAGAACTCTTGACGTACTCGCTCATGAAAATCCATTGGTTGTGATTCAAGGCGATCTTTGCTCTTTAAGCGAGCAAGACCAATCTGTGGTGGTAGATCAATAATGATTGTAAGAGTTGGGAAGAGTGATTCAGTTGCCCAGCGAGATATACGTGCCACTTCACCAGGTTGCAGGATGCGACCTGCGCCTTGATATGCAATGGATGAGTCAAAGTATCGATCACT
>Ga0214921_10006020_pt1 | contig 16837 bp, 14 predicted proteins | sample LL1505_MetaG_FD_177992 | JGI IMG/M metagenome (GOLD analysis project Ga0214921, IMG submission 177992) | Freshwater microbial communities from Lake Lanier, Atlanta, Georgia, United States - LL-1505 | ecosystem: Environmental > Aquatic > Freshwater > Lake | place: USA: Georgia | collected...
CGACGTCCTAAATCCAAAAACAACCTTGGGAAGCTTTAAACAGAACGCACTGTATGCCTGAAGTGCAAAAAACCAATCCTGTGACTTCCTCTGAAATGACGCGGAAGTTTGTTCAGTTCATCATGGTCCAGGCGCAGAACATTCTCTATGTCCTGGGACGCATCCCTACGCCCGAAGGCGAGCGCCTTCCCCCCAATCTTCAAGCAGCCAAAATGATGATCGACCACTTGGAGCTCATCAAAGCTAAGACCGAAGGCAATCTGAACGCTCAGGAATCAAAAATCCTGACTGAAGCCCTGCAGCAGGTTCAACTCGCCTTCGTTGAGGCCAGCGGAGGAACTCCCGCCGGAATGATGCCCGACCGTGGTCCTCAGGTGGACATGTCCGCCCTGGAAGAGGAGATGCTTGAGGATGAGCCCACGACCACCCCTACCCAGGCCTCCAAACCCACTCCCCCGTCAGCACCTACCCCCTCCACTCCGGAGGAGGACAAAAAGAAATATTTCAAAAGCTACGGGTAAAATTGCCTTATTTGGGTGCGGGTCCAAAAAGGGATTTTAAAATCTGCCCGGCAGCTCCTGCGGGTGTGTTCGGGTCTGTATTGCCTGTCGCCTTTTGAATGATATCCACTGTGGTTCGAACCGCAGTTCGTGTTAGGGCCTGTTTCAGCTTTGGCTCCAGGTCATTCTGAGGACGATCCATCGTTCCTGAGAGATTTACCGCTTCATAAAGATAGCCACCTTCCTCACGCCTAAAGCATTCCCCTCCCGTCAATGCATTCACCTTCCCGCCTAAAACGCGGTCGAGACCTAGTTGGATTTGACCGTTAAGATTTTGACCCGTGACCCGGATCTGGCCCAGAACACGCAGGACACCGGGAGCTTCGGCAGTGATTCGATTGACATCATACACACCTGGCTGAACCGAGAACTGTGCCTGTGCGATGGTGAGTGAATTGCTTTGTTGAAGTCTATTGTCCCCCGTGAGGAGGGCCAACAATCCAAGAATGGTCTGGGACCCTTTACCGGGTTCGAGTCTCGCACCCACTAGCCTGACTTGACCGCTACCCACCGGACCACCCGATCTCCATTCGTTCAGTTGAAACTCCCCAGATATTTTGGCGGGGATTTCAAATAGGCCGACGCCGATTCTACCACCAGGAACTGCCCAGTTCTGCCAAGTCGCTTCACCCCGCGCTTGTGGCACAGTACCCATCATGAATCTACCCGAGGCAACGAGAGTACCGCCCGATTTCGCACGGATCGCCAACTCCTGCAAAATGAGCGTGGGATCAGTGTAACTTCCCTTGGCCCGATCTAGATCGACTCCCCCTAGCCAGGAAAGGGGTGTTGCAATTTCCCCTTTTTGAAGGTCAAAATCGGTGCGCGTGGATGATGGTTTTAACTCCACCTGAACACCCTCAACACCCCATCCGCTGCTCGACGCAGATGACTTCAATCCGAAGTTCTGGATTAGGATCTTTCCGATCTGGACATCCTTGAGCAATTCCGAGCCTGACTTCTTTTCGGTTTTCATCTCGGAAGGTAGTGAAAGAGGTTTTGATTCGGGCTTAGTCCCTGGTGAGAGAGTGACCGAATCGATGGTGATTTCTGAAAAACGGAGGATTCGATCCAATAGAAGTCGGACGGAAATCTCTGTCTTCACGTTCCGGATATTCCAAAGCCATGGACCAAGGGCATCCGGACGACTTGCAAATCCTCCGGATTGGACAGCAAAGGACGACCAGGTTAGGGGCTCTAACTCCCCCTCTGTCTTTAACACAGCCGAAAGCTGCTTGGATGCGAGCTGACGAAATTCATCCCCCCCCAGCCACCGAATGATTAGCTTGGGCAGAAGGAAATAGGCCGCACCGGCCAACACCAGCACCAGGATCAATCCGACTCCCGCAAATTTCAGCACTGCCCCGCCTTTTATATCACTCATTAGGGCATTCTAATCAGTTTGAGTCTCGCGTAAACGTCCAAGGAAAGGATTATGCGGGCGGAGGGAATCGAACCCTCGCATCAAGCTTGGGAAGCTCGCAGGCTACCATTACATCACGCCCGCTGATGTGCTGAAATTATCGTCCCTTACCCAATTCCAAGCAAACGGATTCTCAGCTCAGATTACCGTACCGTCGGGAATGATAGCCCCTTTGGGAACAACCACGACGCCATCTCGAATGTAAAAACCTTCGCCATCGAACTCCTTGGGCTTTCCTGCAGCCCTAATTTTCACGCGCCGGCCAATCCGAACATTCTTGTCGATGATTGCATCCTCAATAATGGTGCCTTCTCCAATACCTATATCAGGACGTCCCACTCTCGCATTCTCGTCACGCTGAGACGGAGTTTCAAAGTAATCGGCTCCCATAAGGATTGAACGCCGGATCTTGCACTCCGAACCAATACGTTGACGAATCCCCACCACCGCATCATCCAAGACTGATTTTTGGATCACACAGCCATCTGAGACAATCGCCCGTATGACTTGGCTGTTTTCCACAACCGAACCAGGGAGGAAACGTGCTCGGGTATAAATAGGTGCCGAACTCAGTCCAAAATCAAACTTTGGCACCGGCGCCAAGAGATCCAGATTCGCCCGATAAAACGCACCGATCGTACCGATGTCCTCCCAATACCCTTCGTAAACATACGCAGACACCTTCTTGGATCGAATTGCCTCAGGGAGAACATCCTTACCGAAATCCTGACCTTGGGTTTCGCTCAGACATCCGCGAAGAATTTCCCTACGAAAAATGTAAATCCCCATGGAGGCAAGGTAAGGGCGTCCCGCAGGCATTCCCTCCCCACCCGATAAGCCTGCCAAAATCTTTGGATCCTTGGGCTTTTCCACAAATTCCGTAATTTGGCGCTGGGAGTCAGTCCTCAAAAGACCCAAGCGAGGGGCACTATCCTTGTCGACCGGCAGGGAGGCAACAGTGATGTCCGATCCAGAGGAGATATGCTGTTCCAGCATTTTCCGGAAATCCATCCGGTAAAGTTGGTCGCCAGATAAAATCAGAACGTGCTCATGGGGGTGATTATCAAAATGGATCAAACCCTGTCTCACGGCATCCGCCGTACCCTGATACCATTCCGTACCCTCTCGGGTCTTCTGCGCTGCCACAATTTCAATGAAGCCCCGAGGGACAAAATCATCAAACCTATAGCTCTGCTGCACATGTCGATGAAGCGATGAGCTGAGATACTGAGTCAGCAAAAAGATTCGCTTGATGCCTGAATTCAGACTCAGGCTGATCGGGATATCCACCAAACGGTACTTCCCAGCTATCGGAACAGCCGGCTTGGCTCTCTCCTGGGTCAATGGAAAGAGACGATTTCCCTCCCCTCCCCCTAGGATGACGCTCAAAACCTGGTCCGGGCCGACAATGGCTGGCATGCTCACTCATTGACCCTATCCAACCTCAAAGCTAGAACAAGTTCACGATGTGCGGAATTGTTGCCTATGTCGGGCCGCGTGATGCCCAACCCATCTTACTCGATGCGTTAAGCCGGCTTGAGTACCGTGGATATGACTCCGCGGGTCTGGCCATTTTAAACGGTATGGGACTGGAGGTTCGCAAAAAGAGTGGTCGCATTCAGGAGTTGGCTTCGGCCTGCCTTAAAAAGCCGGTAAAAGGGCAGCTCGGAATCTCCCATACCCGCTGGGCGACCCACGGAGGAGCTACCGATATCAATGCCCACCCTCACCTCGATGCGTCGGGTCGCTTGGCACTTGTTCATAATGGGGTGATCGAAAACTATCTCGAACTCAAAGCCAAATTAACTGCGGCCGGACATAAGTTTCTATCTGAAACGGACACCGAAATCATCGCTCACTTGGTGGGTCAAGCTTTCGACACTAGTAAGGCCAAAGACGAGGAAAGGTTGATTGGTGCCGTCCGCGTCGCCCTCAAGCAAGTTCAAGGTACATTAGGGATCGCTGTGATTCATTCGGACCTACCAGGTCTGGTTGTGGGCGCCCGCCGTGGTAGCCCGCTGGTGATCGGGATTGGCCAAGGAGAGAACTTTCTTGCCAGTGATACGCAAGCTCTAGCCCCGTACACCAACCGTGTGATTATTCTGCAGGACCAGGAAGTGGTGGCACTGAAAGCCGACCGATACGACATTGCCTCACCGCTAGGCGTTCGATCCGACGTTAAGATCGAAGAGATCGAAAACGGTGTGACCGCCAGTGATAAGGGCAAATACCCCCACTACATGCTTAAGGAAATCTTTGAGCAACCCAGTTCGATTCAGAACGCCTTTCGCGGCCGACTTGATCCAGATGAAGCGACAGCCAAGCTCGGGGGACTCGATTTATCAGCCGACGAGCTTCGAAAGGTCGAGAGAATTTCCATTCTGGGTTGTGGGACTGCGCTGCATGCAGGAATGGTGGGAAAATATCTAATCGAGAGGTTGGCTAAAATACCTGTGGAGACCCATCACTCGAGCGAGTTTCGATACGGTGACTCCCCCACATCACCCCATACTCTGTTTTTTGCGGTCAGTCAGTCAGGTGAAACAGCAGACACATTAGGCGCGCTCCGAGAGGCACAGCGCCGTGGCTTTCCATGCTTGGGTATCTGCAACAACGTGGGCAGTACGATCGCTAGGGAAAGCAATGGAGGCGTCTACATGCATTCAGGACCCGAAATTGGTGTAGCCGCAACAAAATCGTTCACCTCTCAAGTCGCGATCTTTACCCTGATCGGACTTCTTTTGGGACGTCTGCACTCCCTTTCCGCGTCTAATGGCCGGGAAATTCTCCAAGCCATCGAATCCTTGCCAGAAAAAATTGATCAGGCTCTAGGTTATTCGGATGAAATCAAGAAGGTGGCTCAAAAGTACGCCAAAACAAAATCCATGTTATTTCTGGGGCGACTCGCGAACTTCCCCATCGCCTTGGAAGGGGCGTTGAAGATGAAGGAAATTACCTACATCCATGCAGAAGGATACCCCAGCGCCGAGCTCAAGCACGGAGTCATCGCCCTGATTGATAAAGAGACGCCCACTGTTTTAGTTGCAACCCGGGATGGGGTTTATGACAAGAATCTGGGCAGTCTACAGGAGATTAAGGCCAGAGACGGTCAGGTCATCGTTGTTGCCCATGACTCGGATACCAAGATCAAGGGATTAGCCCATGCCGTCCTTCCTGTTCCCGAAACACACCAACTAATCCAACCTCTCCTCAACTCAATTCCTCTCCAACTTCTGTCCTATCATACCGCAGTGGCACTGGGTCGCGACGTGGATAAACCCAGGAATCTGGCCAAGTCCGTGACTGTGGAATAGCTCCCCCCTCGAATCCACCATCCTCCAGTTTAGCTCAGTGTGGGTTGCCCTTAGACCTGTCCCACATCAAGGCCCTGACCATTGCGGACGGGTTGAGGATTGCCCATTGGCCGAAAGAAGGTATTCTCAAATAATTGAGGCCCTATCGTCTAGCTGGTTAGGACACGGCCCTCTCAAGGCCGGTGCACGGGTTCGAGTCCCGTTAGGGCTAGTGAATAATTAAAATTCGGGAGTTGATTCGCGGGTGATTCTCGGTTGAAATTATTGTTCCTCGGAATGAAAACCAAGCTTCTCACGCGCACGCAAAACAATCCCAAACTCTCGATCATGCGAGAGATCAAAAAAAGCCAAGGTCTTTCGGTAACAGAACTCTGCCAGCGGGTGGGGCTTTCGTATATGGGGATCAAGCAGCATTGCATCGGCCTGGAACGCGAGGGTTATCTCGATACGTGGCGCCGCCCGAAGGGCATGGGTCGGCCTGAAAAGGCCTACCGTCTTACGGATGGGGCCAAGGAGTTCTTCCCTAGTCGCTACCCCCAATTCAGTCTTCAGATTTTGGAATCAGTACGGGAAATTTACGGTTCCATTGGGCCGGAAAAGATCCTCCACAATATTTATAAAGCAGAAACCCAGCGGTATGAAACCAAGCTAGAGAAGCTTGATGGGGAATCCCGATTCCGTGGATTAGCAAAACTTCGTGAAGAGGACGGCTACATGGCGGAATACTCTTTCGACAACTCAAACCGCAACCATCGGATCACGGAGTTTAATTCTGCCATTCAGGACTGCCTTGATGCTTTTCCCATGATCCGTGATTACGAGCGCCAGATGTTCGAGAAGATTCTTCGCACCAAGGTCCGTCGTGACGAAGAGAGAATCTCGGGACTGTATCGTTGCACCTACGTGGCTGCCTCGGCTTCTTAAAGTAAAATTATATACGGCCTGAAGTTGGCCGGGGCCTCAGGCAAACTTACAAAACTAAAGTCCGAGCTTACTTTCGATGGTCTGGCGGGAATGCTGTGCGCCGACAAACTGATCCGTGACGTTCCCCCCTTTGAATATGAAAAAAGCAGGAATGGATTGAATCCCATACTCCGCTGCTAAAGCTTGCTCCTGATCAACGTTAACCTTCCCTACAACGACTTTACCAGGGTGATCCTTGGCAATCTGCTCCAATAGAGGAGCTACCATCCTACAAGGACCACACCACTCAGCCCAGAAGTCGACTAAAACCGGGACGGAGGATTGAAGTACAAGCTCCTTAAAATTCCCTTGGGTCAACGTAACGGTATTGGCAGAAGACATATATTACTTTTGAAGGAAGCTCATTAAGACAATGCCGAATGAAATAAGTGAAGCCAGCAAAGCCGCAATGGCTAAGGCGGTACTTGCCCCATCAGTGTCCACAACAGTTCGCACGGGCACGGCAGCGGCTGCCGTTTTTAAACCGGGACTAGGTGCCGTTGCCTTAGCTCCCGGAGGAGTTGGTGCCCCCGGCTGAGCAGTGCCAGTCGAACCTGGCTTGGGGCCAGCCGCAACCCCAGGGACTGGAGTGGCTGCAGTTGCTGGCTTTGCAGGAGCTGTAGCTGGCGCACCTGCTGGACGCGGTGGGAGTGAAATTCTCATCGTCTCCTTGCGAAGATCAGCTGGCGGTTTTGGCGCTGCCCCAGGAGTTGGCGCCGAAGTAGAAGATGGAACAGTTGGGACGCCCGGCACTCCAGGAACACCTGGAGGTTTTGGCGCTTGCGGAATTCCCGGTGCTCCGGGAGGTTTTGGCATCGAGGGAGGCGCCAATCGCATCGTCTCCTTCTTTAATCCTGACGGGACATTCGCTGGCGTAGGAGGTTTGGGGGCTGTGGGCAATGTCAACCCAGGTGGTTTGGGAGTAGTTGGGGGGGGTGGTACTCCCGGTGGCTTGGGAGGAGGAGGAATCGATGGAGCACCCGGTGGCTTAGGGGGTGTTGGTGGTAATGGTGCTCCTTGAGACATCATGAAATGAAAGGACTTTCAGACTTTAGGGTCAAACTATTTACATCAAAATATTCGGGGTTGTGAAAAGTTATTCACACCAATCCATCTCTCCAAAAAGCCTCAAATGCATCTCTCCAGGATCTCCCTTCCACGCATCGCCTGCGACGTTCTTCCCTAGAAGTCATGACCTCATCATGTTTCAGATATCCCAAAATAGCCATCGACCAGGCAGCTAAATCACCTGCTTTTACGATCTGCCCGTCTCTTGGGTCACGAAGAAGCTCTCCAGGACCGCCCTGATCAGAAACAACTACCGGTAGACCCGAAGCTAAAGCCTCAACAACAACATTTCCATAGGTGTCAGTTGTGCTCGGAAATACAAAAAGATCAGCGGAAGCATAAGCCTTGGAAAGCTCACTTCCATGAAGAACACCAGTAAAGACAGCTTTTTTAAGTCTCTTCTTCAAATCCGGCAGATAGGGTCCCTCTCCCACAAATGCAAATGTGGCATCTGTGTCGGGGGGCATGGTCTCGGCTACCTTCGCAAGGAATTCCAACTCTTTCTCCTTGGAGATTCTGCCCACATAAAGAATCACTTTCCCGGAGGATCCGCGACGAGACCAAAAGTCCGGTTGGCGATAACGGATGTTAAAAGCCTCGGTATCCAAACCCCTAGGAAGGATTGAAATCTTGGCTGCTCCTAATCCTCTGTCCGTCCAGCGATCCGCGTAGCTTTTCGAATTCACATAAACTCGATCCACCTGACTGTAGAACCAGTGCATATAGTTCCATGCAATTCCCTCGACCATGGGGTCATCTTCACTCAGAAAACGTGCATACTGCGGAAAATCAGTGTGATAAATAGCACTTACCCGGAGTCCCAAGATTCTTGAGGTCATCAGACCGAGTAAACCGATTGGTCCGGGAGTACTGAGGATGAGTTCTGTGTACCCCTTCGTGGCCACATGATCAATAAACTCAAGAATAGGCGGAAAGCTCAGCTTCTGCAGCTCATACTCTGGAATAGCAAATTCACCTACAGGTTGAAAGTTCACCACTCCAGGCTCTGAACTCATCCCTATTCGGCTCGTTAGAATGGTGATATCAGCTCCACACTCCCTACCTGCGCTCGCCATGGTGCGTATAGTCCGTGCCACGCCATTAACGTCTTCCAATGTATCTGTGCACCAGCCCTTCGCGTGATTTGTAAGGGGTTCAGGGCGACTCGGGAGTAAATGATCAGCCACAGAAGCCAACAATGAGTGATCGGTCCGAAGGGAATGAAATGAATATAGGTACGGGGCTGTGGCCAATCCCAACGGGATAACACCAGCCAAAGGCTCCAGCCCGCCCAATACATCGCCCTTCTGAACCTTATCAAGAAAACGCAATACAATCCGGTATCCGACATCATTCATAACCTTGGATGCCAGACGAAAACTTCTCCGCTCAGGCTCCTTTTCCTCCGATAATACTTTCTGCAGGTCCTTGCGTGTAGATGGTTGGGTCAAATAAGCGGAAAGTTCCTTGCTTAAGCCGCCTTCAGGAGATTTCCAGAAGTCAAAAAGCTTTCCACTCGCAACCAGTTCCACAGCGTAGCGGGCCTTATCCATAAAACTCATTTCAACAGGGTTTTCTCCAGCCAGAAAACGATTGGCGATTTGCAGTAGAAGTGTGGAACCGCGGGGAGCTCTGTCGCCGACCTTCTCGCGAAGGTAGTCAAAGAGCACATGGAATAGCCCGTTCACATATCGCGCAGGGTCACCTCCTTCTCCAAAGACCTCCCCTTTCCCATGGTTAATTCCGTCCAAAAATGACTCAACATTGCGAGCCTCAGGAACGTCGGTCCAAACCCTGCCCGCATAAAGACCACAGTGGTCATTGGAACCGCCCATGAACGATTTTTTCCAAGGCTCGGCATCCGGCGGCTCAATACCATGAAGGGAGACAAGTTTCTGGATTTTATCGGAATTTAGGTTTTGCAAGCATGCACGGGCAACTTCTTGCGACAACCTCGACCTCAAACCATTGACAGACTCAAAAACTCTAAACAGAAGAATTAGTTTCTCGAAATGCTCGGCTTTAAACTTTCCATCCAGATTGAGAAGTGGGTGCGCGACCGCATGAACTAACCTCTCCTTTCGTAGGAAACTCGAAAGATCGAATATATTCCCGCGAATTCTATCAACTTCTGCGTGTTGTGCCTCGCTTAGATTCCAAGCCAAGATATGGACTTTGCAGCGGTCTTCCGGAAAATACGTAGTGATTTCGATACCCGGGAAAAACCCTTCGCAACCCCGAAGTTCACGCGTGCCGCCTAGAGTATTGTGATCGGTCAGGGTAACAAAGTCGTGCCCTTGGTTCCTTAACAGCTCGTAAAGTTTATATGGCGCTGAGAGAGAATCCGGGATTCCCGCCTTACGCAAAATCCATTCGGAGGGACGATCGGAATAACGAGAATGAAGATGGAGATCACACTTGGACATGTTCGGCGTAAGATACCGAACGATATCCCCGGGCGGCCAAATCTTCGAGCAAAACCCCGACCTGCCGCCGGACGAATGGAACCTCAAGATCCGCCGGATGAAGGCTTAGGCGGATGAGATCCTTGCCAGCCCATAAGCGCCTCCATACAGGTTGCCACAGGAACGCCGCCCCCCTCCTCCATGAAGAACGAAGGCTATAGGTCCCAGCCCATGCAAACTCACGATACCCATCCACCAAGTGAACCAACTCGCTCAAGCGGCAGGTGTAAGCAAAACCTTTCCTCTTAAGGGCCTCCTCAAGACGTGCTGGATAAAGCCAACCCGGCGCGACAAAACCAACAGGATTCCATCCTTGGCGACTCCAAATCGCTAACCCTGCATCCAAGCGTCTCACTGCTTCACACTCTTCAATGTCGTAAAACTCGGCTTCTTGATTGGTGTAAACTTGAGTCCACCACCACGACTTTGCCGGCAACCCCTTCCGGTCATGAAAGTAACCATGTATGGTCAAATCATGCCCCTTTTCTTGCCAATCCCCTAAAACGCGAAGACTCTCCGAGCAAGACTCCACAGATCTCCCGTGATGATACTCTGGAATTACCAGAATGGATGCATGACCCGGGCATCGAGATAGACAGAAATCGAGTTGATCACGGATCTGATCCCGACTGCCGGGATGAAAATCGTGAAATGAAAGCAGGAGTTTTTTTCCTCCCTTACAGTGGAATCTTCCGCCTTTTTTCTGCAGATCTTTTCCGTAAAGAAGTGGCGATTCCACAAGATCCTTGACCACCGTACATAGAAACACTTTTTCCGAAGTCTGCCCCCTGAACTTGGTGACTTCTTTTCGATCCGTTACCCGAAAACCGTAACGCGCAAACGTTCTTTCTCCACGGCGATCACCCCGAGTAACCACCTGTCCGTAGACACACCGAATTCCTGATTCCCCCATGACTTTAAAGAAAGAGTCAATCAAGGTCCGAACGGCCTCAACACTCCGGACATTCGGGAGAATGTTGACATGAAAGTGTGCTGCATCTTTGGGCCTGCGCGGAGTCTGACGCCAACCACGAAAGGCCAGCCATAGTAGGTATCGGCGGGTCGGACCATTGTAGGTAAAAAGAAAACCCCGGACGGCTCTGATCAGCCATTTGAAGAGTTGCGATCGAATATAACGCCCATGCTTAAGGGCGTCTTTGGAGGCGGTCAGGTAGCCTTCAACCCCCCCATTTGCATTTTCCAAAATAAAACAACAGTCCGGTTCGGCATCCGTATAGGGGGAGGTCAGGAAATCATTAAAGAGTTCCCGATCCTGAAAGACTGGGTCAATAGGACTGCCTAGGAAGCCGGTGTCTCCACAAATCCTACGAACATCAGCCCGGTCTGCATCCCGATAAGAACGAACTCGAAAAATCCCCCGGGACTTATTTTCCGTTTTCATAAATCTTCATCTGGTGCCCAAAGGTCTTTTCCCAACTGTAGTTCTTCATCACAAAGTCCGCTGCCAGATCGCGATCCTTGGGTCGCAGAGTCCTCATTCTTTGAACCACTGCCTCAGCCAATCCTCCGCTCGTTTTATGGGTCGACCAACTAGGTAAGTCTGCGGCTTGTTCATCCATAGCCCCTCCCTTGAATGCCACAGTCGGCAGTCCGCAACCCTGGGCTTCAAGCAAAACCAATCCGAAGGTCTCCCACCGACCTGGGTGGATAAGTAGATCTGCCGCATGATACCAGTCCGCCAGATCCTTTGGATCGTGAACAAAGGGAATACGACGAACCTGAGGATAGTGGTGCGCAAATTTTTCAACCGAATGAGTAAGCTGTCCGTCTCCTATCATCACTCCTAGCCACGGGCCTTTATAAAGTTGCCCGATCTTAAGCCAGCTTCTCAATAGAAGAGCCGTATCCTTGTCTGGTGAAAACCGTCCCACATAAAGAAGAATCGGTCTATCTGTCGGGAGACCGAGTTTTCTTCGGATTTCCATCCGATCCTTTGTCGCATTGGGATGGTAGACCGCGGTATCCACACCCAAAGGAAGATGGATCAACCTCCTTACGCCCCAACCGTCTAAAACCCTTATGAGATGGCGACTGCCAACAAAGACCCCTTTCCCTTTATCCGCAAGGTTTCTCAAGTAGTCTCCAGCAACGCGTTCCACCCATTTTCTGGCCCAAGTACCGGCAAATTTAAGAACGGTTCGCAACATCGCATCAGGGAAGTGAGAATGGTAAAACATATAGAAATCCGACCCTCTGCGGTTGGCCCAATTCCGTGCCAGCATTGCTGCATGATATGGATCTCCAGCCTCAACAATCTGTGGACTCTCCCTGTAAAGGATCTGAAGGAGACTGGGCAGATCTAACATCCAGCGGTAACGGGAAGTGCGATTCACCAAAGGGCCCCGAACTCTCCAAATCTTACAACGACCCCCCTCAAGTTCCTCTGTTTTGGATCCCGGAACTATCATTAAGTGCTCATGCGGGGTGTGGTTAAGAATGTAATTGCGCTTAGCCTGCAGATACGACTTCACTCCTCCCCCTAAAGGCGAATAAATTTGCGTCAGGTCACAGATTTTCATCGAGAGGTACCTTGATCATGCCCTTATCCCTGCTAAATAGGAAGTCTATGAGGCGGAACGATTTTCTACGCCTGCTGACCTTAGCTGGCGCCGGCTTAGTCTCGCCCAGCCAGGCCCAACCCAATTCCACGGCAATGGAGGGCGAATTCGAGGTCAACCCACACTTCATCAATAGCGGTCCTGGATTTGGAAACCGGTTGGCTCTTACTTTTGACGACGGTCCTACCCCGGGAGTTACGGCGCGAGTTTTGGCCGAACTCTCGAAACGGAATCTCCATGCTACATTCTTCCTGATCGGCTCAAAGGTGGACGCCGCCCCCGACCTCGCACGACGATTGGTTGACGAAGGTCATGATGTTGCCAACCATTCTTATACTCACCCGCGTTTAGCCGGCATGTCGGATCCCGCTGTCGAACAGCAACTCTCACGAACTCAGGAAGCTATTACAAAAGCGACCGGAGTTACCCCTGTCTGGTTCCGTCCCCCTTATGGAGCTTTCCGTCGTGAGCAAGGACCTATCGCCTCCAAGATGGGACTAGGCGTGGCCTACTGGTCTGTTGACCCAAAAGATTGGTCTCAGCCAGGGAGTTCGGCCATTACCCAACGGGTTCTATCGTCTAGCCAGCCTGGATCCATTATTCTACTGCACGATCTCCACCCCCAGACAGCGGATGCAGTTCCTGCTATTTTTGACGGCTTGATCGAACGCGCATTCCTTCCGACAGCATTCCACAACTTCGTCGGAATGCCTTACGCCTAACCTTTCCCCGCCCCTCTCCAGATCGTTCCCGGCAAAATCCTAGCTTCTTTCGCCACCAGACTCCCAGGGTTTATGACTGCGTTGCAGCCGATCGAGGCACCGTCTCCCACCATAGCTCCGAATTTCCTGAGCCCTGTTTCAACCAGTTGACCGGCCACACGCACACGGATTGTCTGCCCATCCAGCCGGTAATTCGAGAGAATGACACCAGCTCCCAAGTTAACATCTCGTCCCACGATAGAATCACCCACATAGCTAAAATGGGAAACATGGGCTCCGGAAAGCAGGACGCAGTTTTTAAATTCACAACTATTTCCAAGCACGCAACCGTCTCCCGCAATGACATTCTCCCGTATGTAGGCTCCATGTCGAATCTCGCAATTTTTTCCAATCCATGCCGGTCCACGAATATAAACCCCGGGTTCCACGATCGTTCCCTCGCCCAGATGAACGTCGTCACCGATGACCGGATCCCCAATCAGCTTTGCTTTGGAACCGTTTTTTAAATTTGCTTGAAGATAGGATCCTATTTTTGGCAAAACCTCCCAAGCGTTTTCAACTCCAGCAAAGAGCGCTTCATGGTTCTGGTCCTTTAGATCAAAGAAATCCGATAAAGCGGTTCTCATGCAATGACCCTGCCTTGAAAGAGGCATTATCTCAAGCCTTGGCATGCAAGGCATGACGAAGCGCTAATTGTGTTAACTCCAATTCCCGATCTCCATGAGCCATAGACAGGAAACAAGTCTCAAACTGCGAGGGGGGGAAATAGACGCCACCAGCCAGCATAGAGTGAAAGAACTTGGCATAAGCTCGTAGATCGCTCCTTTGCGCATCGGCTAGATTTCTCACCACCACTCCTGGCTCTCGAAAAAAAAGGCAGAACATAGAACCAATGCGCACAAAGATTGCTTTGACTTTGGATTCGCTCAATTCACCGGAAATCATCCTCTCAAAAGCCATGCCGGTTTGCTCGAGTTGTTTATAAACCCCGCCTTTTTGAAGAAGCTTTAGTTGCGCCAATCCTGCCGCCATGGCCACTGGGTTGCCGGATAAAGTTCCGGCCTGATAGACCGGGCCGTCGGGAGCAAGGAAATCCATCACATCACTTCTTCCGCCAAAAGCACCGACTGGCATCCCACCCCCTATAACTTTACCAAAAGCGCTTAAATCGGGTCGGACTCCAAAGACCTCTTGCGCCCCTCCAGGTGCGACTCGAAATCCAGTCATGACCTCATCAAAGATCAGTAAAGAGCCATGGCTTTTTGTTAGATTCCTTAATTCCTGCAAAAAACCTGCTTCAGGAAGGATCAGGCCGGCGTTAGCTGGCACAGGTTCTAGCAGAACCGCTGCGACTTCATTGCCAGCAGCATCAAAGGCCGCCCGGACAGCGTGGATGTCATTAAAAGGCAGAACAAGAGTGTCACGGGTCGCTCCCTCTGTGACTCCAGCGCTGTCTGGACGACCCAAGGTCAAAGCTCCGGAACCAGCCGCTACAAGCAAAGCATCACTGTGCCCATGGTAGCACCCAGAGAATTTGATGATTTTCTTCCTTCCCGTAAAGCCACGGGCCAAACGAACACAGGACATTGTCGCCTCTGTTCCACTATTGCAAAAACGCACCTTTTTAACACTCGGCACCATTCCGCAGATCATTTCCGCCAAATCCACTTCACCTTCATGAGGAGTCCCAAAACTTAGCCCTTTCCCTGCAGCCTCCCTGACGGCCTTCACCACTTCCGGATGTGCGTGCCCCAAAATGGCCGGTCCCCAGCTACCCACATAGTCAATATACTCCCTGCCATCAGCAGCCTGGATCGTGGCTCCTTTTGCCGAGGCCATGAAAATGGGTGTTCCACCCACTGCCCGAAAAGCCCGCACCGGCGAATGAACACCTCCAGGAGTAACGCTTTTCGCGCGTCGAAAAAGTTCCTCCGATTTCTTGCCACCACCTACATGCATGCAGAATCCTAGCCTAACCTCCCTCCCGTCTTCCATCCTCTATGTTTCATTAGTTTGCCGCAAAATCCGTGCGGGCTCGAGATTCCGCCTCGACCAGGCCCGGCCACATTTCCCACCCACTTTTCATGAGTTTCAAGGCATCCTCCTGGGCTTTCTGCAAAAGAGGAAGATCGGAAGGTAATCGGGCATGCCGAAATCTTGGCAAGCCGCTTTGATCATCACCCAAGATATCTCCAGGACCTCGTAAACGAAAATCTTCCTCCGCAATCTTAAATCCATCGCGGTGTTGGGCCAAATACTCAAGCCGCACTTTTGCAGGCAGCCCTCCCGCCCTTTGGATCAAGACACAGTTGCCACTCTTTCCGCCCCGTCCGATTCTACCGCGCAACTGATGTAACTGAGAAAGCCCCAAACGGTCAGCATGATCAATCACCATCCAGGTGGCCTCAGGTACATCCACTCCTACCTCTACCACGGTGGTGGCCACTAGGACGGAAATGGCCCCGCTTCTAAAACGGTCCAGGACCGCTAACTTCTCCCCCTCTTTCATCCTGCCATGCAATAAGGCCACACGACTTCCCCCAAGAATGCCGCATAGTTGTTCATAAGTACGCTTAACCGAGGCTTCATCCGCTGGATCCTTTACGTCCTCACCCAGTCTGGGTACCACCACGTAGACGCGGTCGCCCGCATGCACTCGCTCCTTCAAATGTGACCAGATTTTCTCCACCGCGGAAACATCACGCACGTGGGTTTTTACATCTCCGCGCCCGGGAGGCATTTCCTGCAACAAAGACACATCCAGATCTCCGTGGAGCAATAGATTATAAGTCCGGGGGATGGGTGTGGCGGTGAGAACCAATAAATCAGGACGTTCCCCTTTAGCCAGAAAAGCGGCTCGTTGCTTCACCCCAAATCTTTGCTGCTCATCAATCACACAAAGTGAGAGTCGTGAGAGCCGAGCCTTTTCCGAGAAAAGGGCATGAGTCCCCACTGTGATGCGGGGAAAAAGCCCTGCTGGGCCGGGTTTGGAATCAGAGGTCCATGTCACAATTTCCAAAACACCTTTGGGCATGATCTTCCGCAATGAACTTGCATGTTGCTCAACCAATAATGTCGTCGGGGCCATCAACGCCACATGGGATCCGCTCTCCAATCCACGAAGGAGGGCGTGGGCGGCCACCAAGGTCTTGCCAGAACCCACATCCCCTTGCAGGAGGCGATGCATCGGCCTACTTAGCTCCAGATCCTTATCAATTTCATCACAAACCTTGATCTGATCCCCAGTCATTTTCCACGGAAGGGAGTGCCTCCATGAACCCACCAGATCGCGTACTTTATCAGGACGTTCCAAACGAATCGCCTCTCGGGCTGCTCTTCTGACCTTTAAGGAAAACTGGATGCCTAACAACTCTTCATACGCCAAACGCCTTCGGGCAATCTCTACCTCACGTAGGGATTCTGGAAAATGAAACGCCTGCCAAGCCTGCTGTCGGGACGGCATATCCTGAACCTGAGGAAAAGTTTCACTGACCTTGATGGGGAAGTTTTTGAAGTAGTGATAAAGGATCGATCTCACACGCCGCTGACTCAACCCATCAGTCAAAGGATAAATCGGAACTACACGATCCAGATGAATCCCCTCCTCCCGACCCTCTTCAATGGTTTCTGTCTCCGGATGAGATAGAACAAAGATTCCCTTTTTCTCCTCAATTCTGCCATGCACCGCCACACGCTTTCCCTCCGGAAAAGCGCGCGCCATAAAGGGTAGATTATAAAAAACC
>Ga0214921_10006021_pt1 | contig 16837 bp, 9 predicted proteins | sample LL1505_MetaG_FD_177992 | JGI IMG/M metagenome (GOLD analysis project Ga0214921, IMG submission 177992) | Freshwater microbial communities from Lake Lanier, Atlanta, Georgia, United States - LL-1505 | ecosystem: Environmental > Aquatic > Freshwater > Lake | place: USA: Georgia | collected 2015-05-28
TTCAAAACGAAAAAACAAAAATTGAAAAAGGAACACTTGTGATTAAGCAAGGAAAAATTGTTGCCGTTGGTGCAGCAGTTGAAATTCCAAAAGAAGCAATTATTGTTGACTGTAATGGGAAGTTTATCTATCCTAGTTTTGTGGATCCTCTAACAGACTATGGTGCGAATACACCTAAGCGTGGTGCAGCAGGATTTAACTTCGGCGCACCCGGACAATTTCTTTCTAATAAGCCAGGCGCATACAACTGGAACCAAGCAATTAAGCCAGAAGTCAATGCAGTAGAGTCTTTCAGCATAGACGATGCAACAGCTGTTGGTTTTAGAAACAATGGTTATGGTGTTGTGTTCACGCACGTAAAAGATGGTATTGCAAGAGGAACAGGTGCTGTGGTTACTTTAGCGTCCACAAACGAAAACCAAACTATTTTAAAATCTAAAGCTGCACAAGTATTTTCTTTTGATAAAGGAACTTCTACACAAACATATCCAAGTAGTTTAATGGGTAGCATCGCTTTGTTGCGCCAAACTTATTTAGATGCAAAATGGTATGCAACTAAGCCAGCTTCAGAAGGTGTAAATTTATCACTAGAAGCTTTTAATGCAAACGCTAGCCTACCACAAATTTTTGTAGCAGACGACAAGTGGTCTACATTAAGAGCAGATCGTATTGCAAAAGAATTTGGAACACAATATATTATTAGAGGAGCCGATAATGGTTACCAAAGAATAGACGAGTTGGCTAAAATAAAAGCGTCTTATATATTGGGTCTTGATTTCCCAGCTGCATTGGATGTGGAAGATGCGAATGATGCAAGGTTTGTAGCCTTATCAGAAATGAAACATTGGGAGTTGGCACCAACCAATCCTGCAGCATTTGAAAAAGCGGGCATCAGTTTTAGTATCAGCATGGCTGATATGAGAGACGGAAAGCAATTTTTGACTAATCTTAGAAAAGCGGTTCAATATGGACTTTCTGAGACAAAAGCTTTAGAAGCATTAACAAAAACACCAGCACAACAAATTGGAGTATACGATCAGGTGGGTTCATTGGAAGTGGGCAAGTTGGCCAACTTCTTAATTACTACAGAATCTATTTTTAACAGCAGTGCAAAAATTATTGAAAACTGGATTCAAGGTAACAGGTTTGATGTGAACGGTTCGGAATGGAACAGCTTTGCAGGTAAATACAAATTAACCGTTAACAACGCTGGTACAAAAACAGATTACACGGTTGAAATTAAAAAAGACTTATCAGCAAATGTAATTGGTACAGATACTGTAGTTGCAAAAGTTGCAGTGAGCGATGCTTTGGTTAAAATAAGTTTTCCAGAAAAAAAGGGTCGTGGTGTTGAAAGCATTCGCCTAAGCGGTGTGATTGCTAGCGGTGGATGGAATGGATTTGGAACAGATGCAAAAGGCGGTAAATTAACCTGGTCTGCAAGTCTTGTTACACCTGCAACTGCTGCTGTGGAAGAAAAGAAAGCAGCAGAGCCAGTAAAATTAATTTCAAAAGTAACTTATCCATTTGTTGGATTAGGTAACGAAACCATCCCTCAACAAGAAACTATTTTAATTAAGAACGCTACAGTATTGACCAACGAAAAAGAAGGTACATTACAAAACACAGACGTCCTTTTAAAAGCAGGTAAAATTGCAAAAATTGGAAAAGGATTAACAGAAACAGGAGCAAGAGTTTTAGATGGTACTGGTAAATACTTAAGTGCTGGTATCATCGACGAGCACTCGCACATCGCAGCTTTATCCATTAACGAAGGCTCTCAATCAACTACTGCTGAAGTAAGGGTTGGTGACAATATGAATCCAGAGGATATTAATATATATCGCCAGTTAAGTGGCGGGGTGACTTCTTCTCATATTCTTCACGGAAGTGCAAACACAATTGGTGGACAAACACAATTGATTAAATTAAGATGGGGTGCTACAGACGAAGGATTGAAGTTTGCAGGCGCAGACCCATTCATTAAGTTTGCCTTGGGTGAAAACGTAAAGCGCACCACATCTACCAACAACAATCGTTTCCCTGATACCAGAATGGGTGTTGAAGAAGTATTGACAGATGCATTTGACAAGGCGGTGGATTATCAAAAAGCGATGAAAGCAAATCCTACAACAACAAGAAGAGATTTAGAATTAGAGGCGTTGACGGAGATCATGAATAAAAAGCGTTTTATTACTTGTCACTCTTATGTACAAACTGAAATTACGTATGCAATGCGCGCGGTTGAAAAGTTCAAAGCTCAGGGCTATGATTTTAACATCAATACTTTCACCCATATTTTAGATGGATATAAAGTTGCAGATAAGATGAAAGTACATGGTGCTAGTGCGGCAACCTTCTCAGACTGGTTTGCATATAAAACAGAAGTAACCGATGCGATTGCATACAACGCAGCAATTATGCATAATGTTGGTGTAAACACAGTGATTAATTCTGATGATGCTGAAATGGCGCGTCGTTTGAATCAAGAAGCAGGAAAGGCTGTTAAATATGGTGGCGTATCAGAAGAGGAAGCATTAAAGATGGTTACGTTGAATCCAGCAAAAGCACTTCATGTAGATAACAAAGTAGGAAGTATCAAAGTGGGTAAAGATGCAGATGTGGTATTATGGAGCGAGCATCCATTGAGCATCTATGCAAAATCATTATACACAATTGTAGATGGTACTGTTTATTTTGATCGTGAAAAAGATGCGGAGCGCAGTAAGCAAGTAACTGCAGAAAGAACGAAGCTGATCCAAAAAATGTTAGGCGATAAAAGAGCCGGCATGCCAACAAGACCAGCTACACCAACTACGCAAATATTATTAGAGTGTGGAGACCACGATCATAACGAAGGTCTTAACACTATTTATGAAACTCAAAAAAACTAAACCATGCAAAAGAAATATTTAAGCATTTTCGCTATTGCGTTGTTAGGTTTAACTGCAAGCGCACAAGACAATGTGTATCCAGCTGCAATACAAAAAGGAGTAACGGTAATCACACATGCAACGGTGCATGTAGGAAACGGAACCACTTTGACAGACGCGTCTATTGCGTTTGAAAATGGAAAAATTATTGGTGTGGGCAATGTTGCAATACCAACTGGCGCCAAGGTGATTGATGGAACTGGTAAACAGGTATATCCAGGTTTGATCCTTCCTACATCTGATTTAGGACTAAGAGAAATTAGTTCTGGCGTGCGTGGTAGCAATGATTTTGCAGAAATCGGAGAGAACAACGCAAACATTAGATCGATCGTTGCATACAATACAGATTCAAAAATTATTGGTGTCCTTCGTGAGAATGGTATTTTGTTAGCAGGTGTTGCACCAGAAGGTGAATTGATCGAGGGTCAATCTAGCGTGGTGCAATTAGATGCATGGAATTATGAAGATGCTGCTTATAAAATGGACAATGGATTGTACATTAATATGCCAAGTTTGATGCCACGTCGTGGTGGTCGTATGGCATTTATGCGTCCAGGTCCAGGTGGCGATCCAGTAAAAGCGGCGATGGAAAAGATTGAAACTATCAAAACCTTTTTCACAGACGCTAAAGCGTATTACCAAGAAAAAACACATGCTGCGAATAATTTAAAATTGGAAGCGGTGCGTGGTTTATTTGATGGCAAGCAAAAATTATTTGTACGCGCAAACGAAGTAAAGCAAATGTTATTGGCGATGGACCTTGCAAAATCTTTTGGATTTAAATTGGTTATTGTGGGCGGAACAGAAGCCTATCAAATTGCAGATTTATTGGCTGAAAACAATGTACCAGTTATTTTAGATCGTCAACACGCTTTACCTTCTATGGAAGATGATGACGTGGACCAACCTTATAAAACACCAGCAACATTGCAAAAAGCAGGTGTATTATTTTGTTTGAATGATACGCATGATCAAAGCCGTTTTCGTAACCTTGCTTTCAATGCTGGAACAGCTGCTACTTATGGTTTAACAAAAGAGCAAGCGCTTTCTGCGGTGACTTTAAACGCTGCAAAAATTTTAGGTATCGATGACAAAACGGGTACGATTGAAACCGGCAAAGACGCGAACCTTTTAATTGCGAATGGCGATTTATTAGATATGAAGTCTAGTGTGATTGGCCAGGCTTTTATTCAAGGTCGTAATGTGTCTTTAGACAATAAGGGCAAGCAATTATATGAGCGCTACAAGCACAAGTATCAATTGAAATAATTCAACCCCATTTGTTTACACTGCTATTTGAAATAGTAATGTAAACGTGGAAAAATAAGTTTCCTCCCAGCTCGATAAATCTGAACTGGGAGGATTTTTTTTGGCTAACTTAGCAGCATGTCTAAAAAACTATATTTACTAGATGCCCTGGCTTTAATTTATAGGGCTTATTATGCACTCATCCGTACCCCAAGAATCACAAGTACCGGCATCAACACCAATGCCCAGTTTGGCTTTACCAATACCCTACTAGAGATTATTAAAAAGGAAAACCCTTCTCATATTGCTGTATGTTTTGATACGCACGCACCAACAGAAAGACATACCGACTTCACCGACTATAAAGCAAATAGAGAAGCCGCACCCGAAGACTTATTAAGCTCGCTACCACATATTAAAGCCATCATAGAAGGGTTTAATATTCCTGTAGTAGAATGTGATGGATATGAGGCAGATGATGTAATTGGTACATTGGCTTGGCAGGCTGCAGAAATGGGTTACGAAGTGTATATGGTCACACCCGATAAAGACTATGGCCAATTGTTGGTGAAAGAGAATGTGTATATCTGGAAGCCACCCGCATTTGGGAATGAAAGAGAAATCTTAGATGCCGAAAAAATAAAAGCCAAATGGGATATTGCGCGCGTAGACCAAGTGATAGATATGTTGGGCTTAATGGGTGATGCGGCAGATAATATTCCAGGAATTCCAGGCGTGGGTGAAAAGACCGCGGCTAAATTATTAAAAGAGTATGACACACTTGAGGGTGTGTTAGCAAATGCAGATAAGATCAAAGGTGCGATGGGTGAGAAAGTGAGAGCCGGAAAAGAATCGGCAATCATGAGTAAAAAATTAGCCACCATCATTACCAATGTGCCGGTTCAGTTTCACGAAGAAGATTATAAATTATCCGAAAAAAATATACCTGCCTTAACAGAGATTTTTAATTTACTAGAATTTAAGACCCTTGGCAAACGCATATTGGGTAGTGAATTCGAAGTAGTGGTAGCGCAAGATCCAGAAGTCCAAACAGATTTATTTGGCAACGAAGTCAAATCTAAAAAGACAACTGTAAAAACAAAAACAATTGTACTTGATTCAGAAACAGGAACACAATCTGTATTAGAGCCCAATGATGAGCTTGGTAATACTGGTTATGATGACGATGAAGAAGTGTTCGATTTGCCTAAATTAATTGCCAATAAAAATATTGAGAATACACCACATACATATGAAACGATTGTGGGCGATCAAGCAATTGAGGATTTTATAAAAAAGATAAAAGCCAAAAAAGAAATTTGTATTGATACCGAAACAACAGGGATTGATGCAAATAATGTGCAGTTGGTAGGATTAAGTTTTTCAAACACCACACATACCGGTTACTATTTACCCGTTGCGAACGATGGTGATGGACCGGATGGCGCAAAGCATATCTTAGAAAAACTAAAACCTTTATTTGAAGACGAAACAATCACGTGGATTGGACAAAATTTAAAATATGATTTCTTAGTGTTGAAATGGTATGGTATAGTTTTAAAAGGAAAAACGTTTGATACCATGTTGGCACACTATGTGATAGAGCCAGAAGGCAGGCGTAGCATGGACATCCTTAGCGAACAGTTTTTAGGATATGCACCCGTGAGCATCGAAAACCTAATTGGTAAAAAAGGAAAAAACCAAGGAACGATGCGCGATGTGCCTTTGGATCAAATCACAGAGTACGCGGCAGAGGATGCGGATATTACTTATCAATTGAAAGAATGCTTCGAGCCCTTGTTGGCCAAGCGCGAAGTGAAACGTGTTTTTGAAGAAGTTGAAAACCCCTTGATGCAGGTGTTGGTGGATATGGAATTTGAGGGCGTCAAAGTGGATGAACAATTTTTAAATGAATATAGTAAGGTATTAGAAGCGGATATTAAAATAAGCGAAGAGCGGGTATTTGAACAAGCAGGTGTGCGATTTAATCTAGCATCTCCAAAACAATTGGGTGAGGTTTTATTTGATATTTTAAAAATTGATCCAAAAGCAAAAAAAACAAAGACTGGACAATACGCTACAGGAGAAGATGTTTTAGCGAAGCTTGCAGCAAAACATAAAATTGTTGATGATATTTTAAACTTTAGAGAATTAAGTAAATTAAAATCTACATATGTAGACGCTCTGCCTGCCATCGTTAATCCAAAAACCGGAAGAATCCACACCAGCTATGCACAAGCGGTTGCGGTAACGGGAAGGTTAAGTAGTACCAATCCAAATTTGCAAAATATTCCAATTCGTTCTGAGCGTGGAAGAGAGGTTAGAAAAGCATTTATTCCAAGAGACCCTGCTCGTATTTTAGTAAGTGCGGATTATTCTCAAATAGAATTAAGGGTGGTTGCAGCCATTAGTGGCGATCCAAATATGTGCGACGCATTTAAACAAGGTAAAGACATCCATACTGCAACTGCTGCAAAAGTATATGGCATCGCAGAAGCGGATGTAACAAAAGAACAACGTTATAAAGCCAAGAGTGTCAACTTTGGTATCATCTATGGACAGGGCGCATTTGGTTTAGCCGAAAACTTGGGGATCTCAAGAACAGAGGCAAAAGAGATTATTGATAATTATAAAAAAGAATTTCCCAATATTCAATTGTATATGGACCAACAAATCAACAAAGCGAAAGAGCAAGGATTTGTTGAAACCTTAATGGGACGCAAGCGTTGGTTGAGGGATATCAACTCGTCTAATTTTACAGTGCGTGGTTTTGCAGAGCGCAACGCCATCAATTCTCCAATACAAGGATCTGCAGCAGACATGATTAAGCTTGCTATGATCAAGATCCATCGTGAAATGAAAAAGCAACATTGGGAATCAAAAATGATTTTACAAGTGCATGATGAATTGGTATTTGATGCAGTTGAGTCTGAATTACCTGCACTTAAAGAATTAATTTTATCTTGTATGACCACCGCAATGGAATTGCCAAATGGCGTACCAGTAGAAGCAGAAATTGGTCAAGGAAAAAATTGGCTTGAAGCGCATTAATTTTAAGCCCCCTAATAAAATTTAGGGGGCTTAAAATTAATATCTAATGATTTTGATCGGCAGCTCCCATAAACGAGGCTGCCGATCAAAAAGAACAAACTTGAGAGCGTCTGGTGTTTAAAAAATCATAAGAGTATAAATAAAAAAGCCCTTAAATTTTTAAGGGCTTTTTTATAATAACTAACGGTTCATGGAAGCTAAAAACTCTTCGTTGTCTTTTGTGCCGCGCATGCGCTTTAATAATTCGTTCATTGCTTCGTCGGTGTTCATATCATTCAAGAACAAACGAAGAATATTCATTCTTTGTAATACATCTTTATCTAATAATAAATCATCACGACGCGTGCTTGATCCTGTCAAATCAATTGCAGGGAAAATGCGCTTGTTCGCTAAACGACGATCTAATACCAATTCCATATTACCTGTTCCTTTGAATTCTTCAAAGATCACCTCGTCCATTTTTGAACCTGTATCTACAAGCGCTGTTGCAATAATCGTCAATGATCCGCCGTTTTCAATTTTACGCGCAGCACCAAAAAATTGTTTTGGTTTTTGCATAGCGTTCGCTTCTACCCCACCCGATAAAACCTTACCAGAGCTTGGTGCAACGGTGTTATGTGCACGCGCTAAACGAGTAATAGAATCTAATAAAATCACTACATCGTGTCCGCACTCTACTAAACGTTTTGCTTTTTGTAAAGCCATCGTAGATACTTTAACGTGTTTTTCTGCAGGCTCATCAAATGTAGATGCAATCACTTCTGCTTTTACTGAACGCTCTACATCTGTTACTTCCTCTGGACGTTCATCCACCAATACTACCATTAAATAACATTCTGGATGGTTTGCAGCAATTGCATTGGCAACTTCTTTCAACAACATGGTCTTACCCACTTTTGGTTGCGCAACCAATAACCCACGCTGTCCCTTACCAATTGGTGTAAATAAATCCATGATACGCGTACTATAATTATTAGCCGTGGTATATAAATTTAATTTCTCGAAAGGAAACAATGGTGTTAAATAGTCAAAAGGAATACGATCGCGAATTTCGTCAGGTTTTTTACCATTTACAAAATCTACTTTTGTTAATGCAAAATATTTTTCACCTTCTTTAGGTGGTCGTACTGTTCCTTGAACCGTGTCTCCTGTTTTTAAACCAAATAATTTTATTTGTGAAGGAGAAACATATACGTCATCTGGAGAGGATAAATAATTATAATCAGAGCTTCTTAAAAAGCCATATCCATCCGGCATCATTTCTAATACACCTTCGGAAGCAATGGCTCCGTCGAATTCAACATTGAATACAGGTTCTTTTTTAGGAAGATGTCTGTTTTGGTGTGGGTGTTGACCTTGGCCAGGGCCTCTTTGACCACGGTTTTCTCCACCTTGTGGATGTTGATTAGATTGACCAGCATTTTGGTCTTGGCCCGTTTGGTCACCCTGCGGTGCAGACGCTACTTCGGGATTTTCTGCGGGTGCAGGCGCTTGGCTTGCTGCAGACTCGTCTCCAAACAAGGCAGCTGCTATTTTAGAAGCTTTATCGTCCTCGGAATGGTCTTTTTGAATTTTAACTGGAGCGGCCGTCTTTTTTGCAATAGGCTTGCGCTCTGGTTTTGATGCAGTTGTATCTGCTTTTACTTTTGTAGCAGGCGCAGCAACAGGCTTGCGTCCTCTTTTTGGTTTGTCGTCTTTTTCTAGCACTTTAAATGAAGGGTTTTTTTAAATCGAATGGAGATCGGGGAATGTTTGAAAAAATCTAGTTGAATTTGGCCAAGATTTGACCGGTAATGAAAGAAGCGCGAAAAATAGTATCTGAGCGTTTGCTCGTTTCTACCACAAAGTAAAGCAGTTTTGCATAAAAAAACAATTTTTTATGGGTTATCTTTGAACCTCGAAATAACTAATATGTTCAACCAAAGAGTCAAAATCAAGCAATTGTTAAGCGGAAACGACGCTCAATCAGCTGTCGGTACCGAAGTAGTAGTCATGGGATGGGTTCGTACCTTCCGAAATAACCAGTTCATTGCATTGAACGACGGCAGCACCAATAACAATGTACAAGTGGTGGCCAGTTTGGGTGAATTTGATGAAGCGTTATTAAAACGCATCACAACAGGTGCTTCTTTGAAAGTAAAAGGTTTAGTGGTGGAAAGCCAAGGCAAGGGACAAACAGTAGAAGTAAAAGCAACTACAATAGAAATATTAGGAGACAGTGATGCCGAAAAATATCCTTTACAACCAAAAAAGCATTCTTTAGAATTTTTAAGAGAAAAAGCGCATTTGCGTTTTAGGACCAATACATTCGGATCTGTGTTTCGCATTCGTCATTCTTTGGCTTTTGCAGTGCACCAGTTTTTTAATGATCGCGGATTTTTATATTTAAATACACCTATCATTACTTCAAGCGATGCAGAAGGTGCAGGCGAAATGTTCCGTGTGACTACGCTTCCAATGGAAGGTGCGCCAAAAAACGAAGCAGGTGAAATTGATTTTACCGAAGACTTTTTTGGTAAGAGCACGAACTTAACCGTGAGCGGACAACTAGAAGGAGAGCTAGGCGCCATGGCGTTTTCAGACATTTACACATTTGGTCCAACCTTCCGTGCAGAGAATTCAAACACCACAAGGCACTTGGCAGAGTTTTGGATGATTGAACCCGAAGTGGCATTCAATGACCTTGAAGATAATATGAATTTAGCGGAAGATTTCATGAAGCATTTAATTGCTTATATAATGGAACACAATGCTGATGACTTAGCATTTTTAGATGCGCGTTTAGCGGAAGAAGAAAAACAATTACCTACCGAAAAAAGATCTGGCCTAGGGTTGATAGAGAAATTAAAGTTTGTAGTAGAAAATAGTTTTGAAAGAATCACTTACACAGAGGCGATTGATATTTTATTAAACAGTAATCACTATAAGAAAAAGAAATTCACTTACGATGTTAAATGGGGTATAGATTTACAAAGTGAACATGAAAGATTCTTAGTAGAGCAACATTTTAAAAAGCCAGTGATTGTTACAGGTTATCCAGCTGCAATCAAAGCATTTTATATGCGCATGAACGATGGATGTGAACCTGGTAAAGAGACTGTAGCTGCTATGGATATTTTGGCACCAGGCATTGGTGAGATTGTGGGTGGATCACAAAGAGAAGAGCGTTTAGATAAGCTAGAAGCTAGAATGAACGCAATGCATATTCCTTTATCCGAAATGAGTTATTACTTAGATACAAGACGTTTTGGTACTGTGCCACATGCTGGATTTGGATTAGGCTTTGAGCGTATGGTACAGTTTGTTACAGGCATGACGAATATCAGAGATGTTATTCCTTTTGCCAGAACACCAAAGAACTGTGAATATTAAAAAATTTGAAAGAGCGCAATCGCGCTCTTTTTATTAAAGCGCCAGAAATGCGCCAGGGCTAAATTGAATTTTATATGGGAATTGTTTATGTTTTAATTGGGGCTTTTTGTTTTGCAATAAGTAATGCTTATTGGAAAAAAGTAACAGCGACGATACCCTATCAAATTGGTATGTTCTATCGGGGCATTTTTGCAACGATTATTTTTTCAATTTTATATTTTGGATTTCGCCAAGTAGATTTTTTTAAATACTGGGTAGTGCGCGATATTACAATGGACAAGGAATTGATTTTATCTATAGCACTGAGTGTATTTAATATTTTTGGACTTGTCTTTTTTTTACAAGGCATTCAGAAAGCGCCTATAAGTGTTGTGGTACCTGTGTCTTCGTTAAAAATATTTACCATTATAACGGCTGTTTTTATCATGGGAGAACTATGGTATAATAATTATTTAATTGCTTTTATTTTAAGTACTGTTGGCTTATTCTTATTGTATTTTAAAAGAGCAGAGATACAAAATTCAAAAGCATTTGAAAAAGGTATCTTATATGGTATTGCATCTAGTTTTTTCTGGGGAAGTTCTTTTGCCTTGTATAAATTTCCAATTGCATGGTGGGGTCCACTTGGTTTTAGTTTGATCATTGAATCTATGGCTATGTTATTTGGTTTAGTCTTAGTAATAAAAGATGGACTGTTCAATCAGTTAACAACCTACTTAAAATTAATTCATATCAGGGCCTACTTAATTTTAGGCGCCTTACTTGTGATAGGAGGTCTTGCTATTAATATGAGTTATGGTTATTTGCCAGTGGTAGTGATTAATATCTTAATTATTGGCAGTCAAATTATCTCCGTATTGCTTGGTTATTTTATCTACAAGGAGCGCTTAAGCATTAAACAATGGATTGGATTGGCCTTAATTATTGCTAGTTTTTTTGTGGTAGCGTTGGCCGAGTAGCCTTCTTGTTTTTTACTGATTTTCAATAAAGAAGCCTTATTTTTTGCTATTTATGGTGGGTCTGCTTATATTTGCTCCCCGAACAAAGCAATTTGTTTGGATGGATGCAAGTCCGATGGCGCTGTAGCTCAGTTGGTAGAGCAAAGGACTGAAAATCCTTGTGTCCCCGGTTCGAGCCCGGGTGGTGCCACAGTCATTTATCAGCCCTCAACGAAAGTTGGGGGCTTTTTTATTCTAAATAATTGATATTCAACTATTCAAGTTTTTAATTTTAAATGCATGATATAATATAAAATATGTATGAATTATTTTTTTAGCAAATGGTCTAATATTTAAACTTTTTACATAGTTTTAAATACCCACCTAAGGTAAAAAATTGCCTTCCCCCGATTGTCAATTCTTTTAAACATTAAAAATTAAAAAACATGAAAACTAAACAAAGGGGAATCTTACTTGCCGTAATTTATTTTATGGCATTTCTGTTAACAAGCAATGTAGCTAAAGCCCAAGATGTAAAAGAGGGCTATCAAAGAAGCTCATTGCATATTATTAATATTGAAAACTTGAATTTTGACAATGCTGCTAAGGTTCAAGCCTCATTCAATAAATTTCCTTGGCCAGACAAGTATGATGATCATAGAATAGGCAATAATTCTGTTAGTTTAGATGGTTATAAATTAACTCAGGAAGAAAAGGATGCACTAGGGATAAAAGACTCAGAATTGGGGAAGGCATTAAGTGGTGCCCTATCTTCTGCTACTGCCGGTATTATAGAAAATAATTCTCAGGTTAAATACGAATTAGATAAATACATTAAAGATAAAAAAATAGCACAAGAATTAGTTAGAAAGTGGTATTCAATAAAAGACGATGGAGCACTTGATTATTCTGTTTTCAACGAAAGAATCAAATTAAGCATGTCAGAAGAGGATAAACAAAGAGTGCAACAAGCCGCAATTGCACAAACAGAAATTGATAAAATGTCTCTAAAGCTAATTAATAATACCTTTGTTGTTTTTACAAAATTAAATTTTGTATCCAATGCTATACCCGCAGAAGCAATTCGTCAAGTTGCATATGCCCAAGCTGACAAATTAAGCGGAATGTTACAGACTATGGCAAGAAAGGCTGCCGATAAGATATATGAAAAAGCATCAGAAGGCTATTCTGTATGGACAACCGCTTGGTTATATAAGTTAGAGTGGAATGATCAAATTGCTGCCGATTTCAATAAATTATTGTCTTCAAAAGGCATCAATTCATCATTATCAATTGATATAAATGCTTTTAATGCAATGAATTTTAATTTAGAATTTATTGGACAAGAAAAGGCAACCTCATTGGTTACATTCTCGCTTAAAAAAGGAGAGGGAGATAGAACGGAAGATGAAATCATTGAACTTTCTACAGTTAGAAACGTAGAAAAAGTGTTTACTAAATTACAAAGAGAATATGAGGTATTCAAGCCTTTGTATCAACTTACTGGAGTAGATCCTTTTTCTGCTAAATTAGGCATGAAAGAGGGTTTAGAAGGAGGAGAGAAATTTGAAATTTTAGAAATTAGAGGAGGTGAGTATAATAAAATAGGTACAATCGAAGTAGATAAAAGTAAAGTATGGGATAATCGTTATGGTGCCCCTAAACAAGAAATTGAACAAACTTATTTCAAGGGCAAAAACAAAGATGCTAGAGAGTGGTTTTATGTAAGATTAGTAAAATAAAAAAAGCAAATAAAGTATGAAAAAAATATTCTTAATTTCTTTTCTGTTTTCATTTGTCAACTTGTCATTTGGTCAATCAGGAAGAGATCAGAAAAAAGCTAATATCGCCACCGAAGAGTGGCGATATGAGCTAAGCTGTAAAGGCACCGGAGGTTCTGACAATTCTTATTTAATCGATGTGGTTTCTTATTTAAGAGACGATAAATTATCGATTAATCAATCAAAGAAAAATGCAGTACATGGTGTTATTTTCAAAGGAGTATTTGGAAATAGTGTTGGTTGTCAAACAAAACCAGCATTAACCAAAAACCCTAATTTATTTGAAGAAAAAAGAGAATATTTTGATGCCTTTTTTGCAGAGGGCGGTACTTTTTCAAAATTTGTTATTCTTCCAACAGGAAGACCAGACAAGGTTGATCAAGTGACAAAGACAGAATATCGTGTCAACATGACCGTACAGGTAAATGTAATTGCTTTAAGAGAGCAGTTAGAAGCAGATGGTATCATTGAAAAATTTGCAAAACTTGATAAAAGTGTTGCTAAGCCAAGCATTATGATTTATCCAAGTGACACTTGGTGTAAGGCAAAGGGGTATGTTAAAAAAACAGATGATCAAAATGGTGGTTTTAAAATCACCCCTGATTATGAAAAAGCTATTTTAGATGAGGAGTTTATGACTGCTATGAGCAGCATAAAAAAACTTTTTATTGATAGGGATTATGAAAATCTAGTTGACTTACAAAATGAAATTAGAAAAATCGAAGAAGAGAAGATTAAGGATGAATTTTCCGATGATGGAAGACAACTTTCTATGTTAGATAGGATAATTAATAAGGTGTCACCAGATATAAAAATATCAGCCTATTGGAAAGTGATTCCAAAATTGCCTAATTATCAATTAGAATATCAACTCGAAGCGCTTGATTCTTATACTTCGGAGCCTGCTTCACAAGAAGGAGGGTTTGGTCCGGAGTCTAGATCTGCATCTATTGGAGAATTAATTTTACAGTCTGTAAATGATAAAATGGATGGCTTTATAGGAAGATTTCAAAAATATTTTGATAAAATGCAAGCTCAAGGAAGAAAGGTTGAATTAACTATTACAACATCTTCAAGTTTTGAGGGCAGTTTAGATAAAGAGTATAATGTAGAAGGAGAATCTTACCCTTTGAAAGAAATAATTGGAGCTTGGATGACCGACAATGCACTTTCTGAAGGAAATCTAACAGCATCTAAAAACAAAATGACGCTTAAGGATATTAGAATTCCCTTAACCAAAGTTAATAAGTTATCTAAGACCGCAAAACCATCTGCTGTTACTGCACAAACATTTTTAGAAGACCTTAAAAAATATTTGAAAAAGTTTGAAATTAATTCTACAGTGGAACCAGGAAAACTCGGCCTTGCTACACTTGTAATTGGAACTACTCCTGATTAAATATTTTAAAATGAAAACACTTTTAAGTTTTGTTTTGCTTTTTTTGAGTTTTGTTTCAAATGCACAAAATTCACTTAGCAAAAGCGATGATGTCGCTAGAATTGTATTAAATACATATGTTCCTCCGGATGCAAACATTAAACCGGCAGCTCAAAAATTATTTGAATCTAAATTAAATTCAATAGTTGCTGCTAATGGAATGGGTGGATCTGGTGCATCACAAAGATTTTTGATTAGTGGTCAAATAAATGAGTTGTCTAAAAACATCATTGTTGGCCCTCCAGATCAAATTATACTTGAACTTGAAGTCAACCTAATCATAGGCGATGGTATTGACGGCACTATTTTTGCAACAGAGGCTATTAATATTAAGGCCATTGGTGATAATGAAACAAAGGCTTACATTGATGCCTTAAAAAAGATAAAGACCGCGGATAAAAATATTTTAGCTTTTGTAGAAAAGGGTAAAACTAAGATAATAGAATATTATAATTCCAAATGTGATTTTATTCTTAAACAGGCAAGCTCTCTATCTGATCAAAAATCATATGATAATGCCTTATATGTATTATCAGAAGTCCCAGAGGTTTGTAAAACTTGTTATGACGGTGCAATGGACCTTGCAGTAAAAGTATATAAAGCCAAGGTGGAAAACGAGTGTCAACTCAATATCACTAAGGCAAAGGCCTTTATTGCACAAGATAATTGGGACGAGGCAGCTAAGTCGGTTTCAAATTATACTCCAGACATGAGTTGTTATCCTGAGATTAAGGGAATTCTACAAAGTATCCAAGACCATCGATGTGAAGTTTCACTCGGTAAAGCAAAAGGAGCATGGGCGTCTAGAGACGTAGAAACTACTGGCGCTTACCTATCTGAGATACCAACGGATTCCAAATGTTATCTAGAGGCAGAAAAAGTTGGAAATGAAGTTAGGGCTTGGGTGAAAGAAAAAGATGGAAGAGAGTGGAAGATGATTGAAAAAATCCAACAAGACGAACTTGATATGCGTAAAAAAATCCAACAAGACGAAACGGATATACGTAAAGAAGAACTTGATGTTCGTAAAAAAGCAATATCTGCAGCAAGAGATGTTGGAGTTGCGTATGCAAATAATCAGCCAAGGGTTGTTTACAATACCAAGGTAATTCGAACATGGTATCACTAGTTTATTGAAAATTTAAATTTAACTTGATGAAAAAAGTATTTACGATTTTATCCATATTCCTTGCATCTCAATCAATAGGACAACAAATATTTGTTGATGGACAATCTGCAACTAGAAAGTTTATTGGTATTGAACCCCAATTTAATTTTTTTAGAGATTGGAGTACCCAAGCAGAGTTTAAATCAGGAATTGGAGAATATGTGCACTTCTTCCCTGTTGAATTAAAAAATTTAAGAACGGGAGAAAAACTAAATGCATTACAATTAGAAATGATGGTAAAAACTGCTGATCCTTCTGCTTCTATTGGAGGCTTTGGAATGAGGAAAAAAGATGAAACAACATCTTTTGCCTATATTGGATTAGATGAGGTAAATGATTTTATTAGTTTTCTAGAAAAAAATGTGGTGCCAAATTTAGGACTATCCCTAAATAATAAATCTAGTGAATTTATTTTCAAAGCAAAAGAAATGGTATTCTATTATACTGTAGTAGAAAAAGAAAAAAGAATTTCAATTAGCATACCTGTAATTGACGAAAACACACAGGCAAGTACTGGTAAGTTTTTATATTTTTGGACAGAAAAGAATGTTGAAGATATACCAAACTTGATTAAGGTCCTAAAAGCGGCAGTTGCAAAGAAAAAATAAGTACCTAAAATTTAGAATAAAAAAAGGACGCAATTGCGTCCTTTTTTTATATCATTAAATAATATTTTTATTTAATTACTTTTAATTGTTGCTCCCATTACTTTTGCTTTCACATTAGCAGATTGCTTCCATAAGCCCATTTTATAATCTATTGTATACTTAGGATTCAAGAATACATCCACATTTGGATTATCAGTAACAAGTCTATAATTTAATTCATTGGTTGCACCAGAGAATGCAGATCCACTCCAAGTGAAATTATTAATGGCACCAGCAATTGGAAGAGCTAGTAATACTGAT